>Ga0114918_10000111_pt1 | contig 64291 bp, 76 predicted proteins | sample LantaG_FD_87015 | JGI IMG/M metagenome (GOLD analysis project Ga0114918, IMG submission 87015) | Deep subsurface microbial communities from Baltic Sea to uncover new lineages of life (NeLLi) - Landsort_02402 metaG | ecosystem: Environmental > Aquatic > Marine > Oceanic > Sediment | place... | reverse complement strand
TTACTTCACATACATGAAGAATGCTGAAGCATTGGAAGCACAATTCACCAGATTCTCTAACTTCTCTAACAATATCGATGCAGATGAACCAGTATTTGCTAAGAGAACTGCCTTGAAAGAAGGTATGGGTTGGTCAGACGATAAGATTGCAGAGAATGAGAAGTGGTTGAAGGAGGAAGCAACGGCAAAAGCGGGTGGTGAAGAGGGTGAAGGAGAGGGTGGAGTAGATGATGCAGGACTCGGAGATGATGGTGGAGACGAAGGTGGAGACGATGGTGGTGGTCTAGAGTTATAAACTCAAGAAAAACTATTTATTATGAGATTTCCACACTAAATATTATAGTATCGATTACATAAAGGAATCCAAATGCTCAAAGTTCTTAATAAAACCATCAAGAAGATAGATAAATTTGAGGAAGAATGCTCTGATTTGATATTGGGATTGGGTACTCTTCTTGGGGAAAATGTTAGTATAGCAGACGTTGCTGTGAATCCTAATCCAAAGGATAAGAAAATTGAGGAAGCAATCCTATCTCAAGACCGTACTGGTAAGTTGAAGAAGGATGGTGTTATTCTTTCTCCTGAGGATCAGAAGCAAGCAAAGGATGCTAAGAGACGCAAAGAAACTATCGTAGCAGGTGACGAAGATCCTGCTGAGACTGTTGAACCAGATCCAGATGCAGAGAGTGAAGAAACATTCACTAAAAAGAAACAGGGTTCACTCAAAGGTCGAATCATCAAGACTGAGAAGATGCTTGAGACTGACGAGACTTTGAGGAAGTGGGTATCGGAATATTTCGCAGCAAGACGTAAAGGAAGTTTCCAAGAAGCAAACATCATCAAGAAGCGAATCGATTCCAATATTGATGATAAGAATTTAGGTAGAGAAACGGTTTACTTCCGAGCAGATGATGTAGAGAAGGATGACCCAGACGAAGAACCAGAAGTAGAAGAACCAGAAGACGAAGATTCCGATAAAGAATCAGAAGAATAATACTTAACCGATCAAAGGAGATACAAATGCTTCGCACCGTACTTAAGAGACTACAAAGTTTGCAGGAAGAGATGGAGGACATTCGTTCAACTCTCCTTGAGACTATCAAAGAATCATTCGACCTTAAAACAATCGACCTCGAAGATCTTATGAAAGAAGAAGACGATGAGGATGATGAAGAGGTTGAAGAAGAGAAAGATGTTGACGAGGATGGAGAACCTAAAGGAGACGACGAGGAAGTCGAAGAGGACGCTGAAGAAGGTGCCCCTGCTCCTGAGGACGAACTCGACGACGAGGAACCTGTAGACGACGAACCCGTAGACGACGAGGGTGATGTTGAAGAGGAACCCGAAGAGGAACCTGAAGAGGAACCTGAAACCGAAGAGGAACCTGAAGAGGAACCTGAAGAAGAACCTGAAGAGGTTGAAGAAGCAGAAGGTGAAGCAGGGGTTACTAACTTCGAAGAACTTGAGGTTGGTGATAAATTTACTTTCGGTGAAGAGTCAGGTGTCGAAGGTGAATTTGAAAAGATTAGTCCTTCAGAATACCAAGACGAGAACGGCAAGAAGTTTGCAGTTATCAATCCTCAAGGATCAGTCGTTAAGGTTGAAGACGAACCTGCACCAGAAGCAGAAGGTGAACCAGAGGGTGATGCAGAAGGTGGTGAAGAGTTAGAAGGTTCTGCCGGGGATGCTGATCTTGAAGGTGGTGACGAAGAACCTGCGCCAGAAGAAGCACCTGCAGAAGAACCCGCTGACACAGAACCAGAAGATGATGAAGACGAAGTAGAAGAAGAGAAAGAGGAAGACAAGAAGAAGGGCAAGGAAGAAATAGAAGAGAGTGAAGACCTTGATAAACTTGTTAACCGTATGATATCAGAAGCAATCGAACCTAAGAAAGCAACCAAGAAGAAAGCAACTAAGAAGACCAATAAGAAAGTTATGAAAGAAGAAACAAAAGAAACGACTAAGAAACGTGTAAGAAAGACTCGCACGAAGAAATCTAAATAGTCTATTTGTTTCAACGTATAACTTATAAAGGGTAGCATATGCCAGAATTCGAAAACACTCCGTATCAGGAGAATAAAACCAAGAAAGCGATTGAACCGCTTAGTGACTTTCTCGGTGGAGTACAAAGAGATAGAGGTGGAGTTAAGAAGGAATTCGAACCTTATGTTAAGAATGAAGGTAGAAAAACTCCTGCTCTTTCCAATACTCTAATAAATCTACAAGAAGCAAGGGGTGACGATGTTGCCCCTCCTGCTGCTAATAATCAAGGTGATGTGGTTGACGGTGTTTACGTTGGACCCAATCAGCGATACTTCATGGGTGCTTCTTCAGAACCCCCTATGATTATCACAACCAAAGTTACACCAGATAAAGTCCACTACTATCTGTTTCCTTATAGAAAAGAACAGATTCTTAAGAAAGAGATTGCAGCAGACCTTTTCAAAACTGGTAGCAAGGTTTGGTTGAGAGATCCAAAGAGTAGAAAGGATGAGGAACTTCGTACCTCTATCAAGTCTGTACTATCTGGTACTCCCGGAGAGAAAGTATCTCTGGATGATTACCAGTTCTCTAATGTTCAGATCAAATACATCGGACCTAAGGATGGTGATCTTGAACCTTGGAAAGAACTTGAAGCACAGTTCGAAGTAAGAGTAGACAGTGTTCTCACGAACAAGCAAGTCTATAACCTTCGTCTTAACAACAGAGAACTTGAAGCGTTCCGTCTTAAACTTCAGAAGTCTAAACCACGCAGTTTCAAAATGACTAAGATCATTAGTGAAGAGCGTGAGTATATGCTTGAAGGTAAAGGTTCCGGTGTGCCAAAGTTGAAGTTGGTACGTCACAAAGTTCATCCTGCAGAGAAGGGTGAGTGGGGTGAGATACTTAATAACAACCGTGCTAACAGTTATGCAGCGGAAGATTGGATCGCAGGGCAACCAGTTCTGTGGGATGGTCAACCGTGGTTTGTTGTAGACTTCGCTCCGTCTGGTGAAGAGATGACTTCTATTCTTATCACTACAGACTTTGATGAGGTTGCTCAGTTCGTACCACTCAAAGAACTCAAGGCACATACTCCGCAAGAGATGGGTCCAGATGACGATGAGATTCCTGAACCTGAGAAGATTAAAGTAACGGACATTAACAAAGACCCAGAAGATAAGAAGCAAAAGAAACCTAAAGGTTACTGTGGTAAAGAAGTAGAAGGTGTAGCAGTAGACGAAACTCCAAAAGAAAGAGAACTTTCACTTCCTGAGTCTGGTGAGGACGGGGAGACTCAAGAACAGAAAGCACTCAAAGAGGACATTCAACCTGTTGGTAAAGTAAAGCAACTCATAACTTGTATCGACAATGATCCAGTTCTCGGGGGTAAGGAAGGACGTTTCAAAGTTATAGTCAACAACCTTCTACGTAAACAGAAGGAAGGTATCTACGAACCTAAACTTGCTGCCAAAGCATTCGAAACTCTTGCAGACATGGGTGCAAGGAAATGTGTTACAGGTTCAAGTAATCCCGATGCTGTGTTCCCAAGATCAATTCGTTTGAAGACAGCAGATGCTTTGAGAGAAAGATTCGAGCAGGAACTTCAGATGGGTAATCTCAAAGAGATGCAATCTACTGACGAGATTATTGATAGTCATATCAAGAATCTTATCGAGTCTACAGAACAACAGGTAACAGAGGCAGTCGAAAAAGAAGCAGTCCCTTTTACGGAAAGGGAAGTTCTGGAACTGAAGAAGTTTGAGAACGTAGATGTAAGCACAGAGAATGTTGCTACCTACGATTGGAACTCAAGTGGAAAGAACTATAAGACTGAGATAACAAAGAAACCAAGACCACAAACAAATGACATTGTTTATTCCGCTGTATCAACCTTCAACAGTAATCAGTTAGATAGAGATAGAACAACCGATAGCGATCCATTCAAGACTGAGGATGACGTAGTTATTCTCGCAGACTTCCTATCCACTCTCAAATTGAATGAGGGGATGGATGAGGCAGAAGATTGTCCAGACACAACCGGTGAAGCAGATAAGAAAAGCGTTACTGCTGCAGACGTAAACCCAGAAGAGTTAGCAATGGGTGTTAAGGTTGAGATGGAACACACTAAGGATAAGAAACTCGCTAAAGAGATTGCTCTTGATCATCTCGCAGAACTTCCCAACTACTACTCAAAACTCCAGAAGATTGAACCACAACACGAAGAGAAGGAAATGACCGAAGAAGATCCAGAAAGAGGAGAAGGTCAATCACTTGAAGATTATTTCAAGGTTCTTCAGAAGTTCTTCGGAGAGAATACTTTCAAGTTCAAGTCAGAACCTAAGAAGGTTACAGTTGACTTCCGCTACATCTACTGGGTTGCTAAAGAAGCAGAGAAGCGATTCAGAGCAATGATGAAGGATAAAGGAATCACAGAAGAACCTACAAGCCTTAAGGTTAATCCAGATGGATTCTATGGTAATGTAATTGCTGAGTATCCTAAAGATGAATCGATTGAAGAGAGTGGTAAGATACTTACTCCACCATCCTCCGCTAAGTCTGTTCTCACAAATATCTCATCTGTATCTGAAGAGAGCGAAGATCTTGAAGGTAAAGTTGTAGAATGGTTAAAGGGTCATGAGAATCCAGATGACAAAGAGGTTCATGCATTTGCTGATGAACTTGGTGTCTCTGCTCACAACCTTGAAAAAGTATTCTACAAACTTGCTTCTGCTCATGTGAGTCAGAGTGTTCAGACAGAAGAGAGTGGTAAATTTGCTGTCATGGATGATGGTGCTAGAATCATTAAAGAGTTTGATGCACAAGACAAAGCTGAGGAGTTTGCTGAGAAGACTTCAAAGGGTAAGGGTAACAAAGAGTATTACGTGATCGACCTCTCTACACTTAAGAACAACGAAGATCCTATCGAAACATCAACAGTATCAGCATTTGCTAATGGTAGTCTATTAGAGAGTTCTGAACTTGATGAAGAGGGTAGTGCGGAGAAGTTTAAGAAAGAGAAAGACAGTAAGAAGAAGAAAGATAAGAAAGAAAAGAAAGAACCTTCCCACACTCAAACCAAACAAGTCAATGCTCTTCCAGTTAGAGACGGTAGGAAAGTAAGAACAGAAGTAATTGGTGACGTTAGAATCGTTTACAAAACCTTTGAAGAGAAACGTAAAAAGGATTTAGAGAAGAAAAAAGAAAGTAAGAAAGACAAAAAGGGAGATTAATTATGTACACAACACTTCGTTACGTGGGGTGCGCTCGGAGAACAATCACTTGGACCTCAATGGGAAAATGTTATAGTTACACACTCAGTCCCGGAGAGTTGGTAGATTTACCATCATCTCAAGTCAATAATGCCAGAGCGGTAGCACAGTTCGATGACGTAGTAAAGAAGCGCAAGCATTCCAGAGTCAGAAAGATCAAAGAGATCGTCGAACAGGAATCCTCTGTAGTTATTACTGCATCAGATGAGGAAGTCTTTGAGAAGCAAGACAGACTTGATCCATTTGCTAACGTAGAGAACTCCGGGCAGGTTGTAGAGATTGACATCGAAGAGGAAGAAGATGCTCCTATGGAACTCCTTACTGAGGAAGTTGAAGAAGAGGAGGAAGTTGAAGAAGAGAAAGAAGATACAGACTTTGTAGCATACACTAAGCGTCAACTCGCTGAATATATTATAGAGAACAACGAAGATCTTAAAGAGTATGTTCTCCTGAAAGAAAAGAAAGATACACTTATAAAAATGTGTGTTGACATTCAAGACGCTTAATAGTGAAATTCTTCTCATACTTTACGTCCCTCGTCTATAAATAAAGATGAGGGACAATTTATAGGTAGAGGAAATAATAATGGCAAAGATTACTAGCAGACCAGAACTGATCGAATATATCCACAGAAGACTTGGCGCACCTTGTATCAAGACTTCTGACCTTCATGATTTACAGATAGATGATATCATTGACTTCGCACTGGATAGATTCTACGAACAGGCAATTGGTATCGCTCAAGAGGAAAGAATTCTCTACCTTCCAGTTACAGCAGGAACCGGTTGGGTTGATATCAGTGATGTAACCCCTGCGGTTACAGCAGTCAATGAAGTTCTCAGTGATTACAACTCCGACATATGGAGCAACCTGAATACTCTATTCACCGTAGAGAATATGATGTTGCACCGTTGGGGGTTCAATATATACCAACCAGACGTTATCACATTCCAAATAATGTATGAGTGGTTGGATATGTTCAAGACAATGTATGGGAGACAATACAGAGTAGAGATAGATGAGTTTGCACAGATTGCCCGTATACTTCCGTTCCCCAAATACAATGGTGGATTATTCATTGATGTTTGGGTGAAGCGACCAGAGGGTCAACTCTACAGACATTCTTGGATAAGAGATTATGTATTCGCTAAATGTCTGGTACAGATTGGAATGAACCGTGGCAAGTATGCAGGTATGGTGCTTCCGGGCGGCGCAACCTTGAATGCAGATATGTATCTCAATAAAGGTGAGGAGATGATTACGAAACTTGAAGAGTCTCTCCTAACTGAATGGTCAACTCCACCTGACTTCTTTGTTGCCTAAAGGAAACTACTGTGGGATTTTTATACAAAGACACAAATATTAAAGACAGAAGAGTTAAGACTGCTATCGATACAATGTACAAGTCGATGACAGACTTACTCATACTTGAAGAACAAGCAGCGGTACTTATAGACGAACCAACAGAGAGTGCATGGATCGCAGCACACTCTACTAACCCCGGCGAGACTGCACCACTTCTTCCTATAGGAAATGAAAAGGTATTGAACTGGAATACTCTGGGGTTTGATCTTGTATCCAACTCCAAGTTTATCGAAATGGTTTTCAATCAAGTCTCTGCTACTTACGATAGGAATACTCTAGACGTTCTCGAACCTGACTATAAGATAGCAGGTGAGGTTCTACCTACAGGTACAACCGCTCTTACTGAAACAGGTCTGAAGATTAAGGACGGAAAGATCATCCTGAAGAATCTTGAGAAGTATGATTACGATTTCAAGAGTTACGAACTACTCAACGAAACGTTTCGAGCGTTGGTAATCTTCTTGGACTCTGTTGAGGAATTCTATGCAGAGTTCTATCAGCAAAGCGTATTTGATTTCATTGACGTACCATACAATACATATGACGATTCCGCTGCAGAAGATAGAGTAATCCTAGTCTATGATACAAGAGCAATGGATTGGAAGATCGAGAACATAGTCGATCCAATCGCTGACCAGATACTCGACATTGACGATAGAGAAGCAGTCAAGTTAAAGTATCGTACACTACGAGATACGATTAAGTATTGGACAATGGATACAGCAGTATACAGAATTGAGGATGATATAGATGATCTGCTCCTATGTGTCAATGGGAAAAAGAAGTATGATATCTCAGTGAACATTGAACTCAGAGAACTTCAACTTATCCAAGACGCATTCGGTTACACAAGAAGAATACAAAAGGGTGAAGAAGTTTGGTTCCCATTTCACAATAAAGCAATCCTCGAATCGTTCTCCGAGGGATTGTCTTCAGTTTGGTAGGAGATACAATGGGTTGTTCAAGTTGTGGTAACAAACGTAAGAAGTATCTAAAGAAGTTCGACGCTCCTCTTCTCGACGCAACAGGCAAGAAGATATCTGATTCATTCTTAGACTATTCACAAAGGCAAAGAGTCTCTAAGAAAAAGACCATCCCCAGAACTTCTAAGTCAGTTGGTGGTGGAGTGGTAGACTTGAGTCAGTTAAAGAATATTGATACGCTTCCTCGAATCTCCGGACGTTATAATATTCTCAAACACTCAGCCAAGGGAATGTCTGTGTATGTTATCGCTCACTTCAAAGGTTGTAGTTCCTGCAAGTATATGCTTCGTCTGATTGATAAGTCTATTACACCAGAGATCGCAGCGAATGTATCATTCTATAAGATAGAAAAGAATGATGTACAAGCAAATGGATTTGAGTTCCGCAATAATCCTACCGTTGTATTGGTAGACAGAGGTAAAACAGTTCGTCAAATCTCAGGTATGTATCCAAATATCCAGAAGGTTATCAGCGACTTCAGCAATAAGATTGAAGAGAAGACCATTAAGAAATCTTTATCCTCAGATAAGTCACCGTGGGTTGTTAAACTCAAACCAAATCCTACTCACGTAGATGCATATGAGAAACTTCTTGAGAGTATGGGAAAGAAGAAAGACAGGATTAAAAATATAACAACCTTCCTTGATCAGAAAGCGAACCTCTTGGTTGTCACTATGGATTTCAAATAGCCTTATAAAAAATCCTAGAGGGTCATAGAACATTCTTATAGAAAGGAAAGCCTTAGATCTACTCTAAGGCTTTTTTCATTCTTATAATCGACGTATGTTTTTTATAGAGATATGAGTCCGGTAGGTTTCTCACGACCCGATAAGAAGTATTTGACAATCCTTTTGGTCTTGTTCTTGATAGTTCTCCACTGCTTTGCTGTCTTCACATATAAGATATGATCTTTCTTCTTCTTCTTCTTTTCTCCGTATGATCTGTTCTGTGAATAAGCAATACTATCTTCCCAAACATTGATACCCATAAGAAAGCAGAGGATCATTGCTACAGAATCCACAGTCACTTCCTCTTCATCCATCATACCAAACTTCAGGCAGAGACGGTTGCGAGAGCAAGCAGCGTGACCAAGTTCGTGAACGAATATCTTGTAGTATATCTTATTGCTAGAAAATCTATTGAGGTGTGGAACGTGTACCCAATCGTTATTACTTTTCTCGCCAGAGCAGAAGTAAACATATTCCGGTCCCAACTTCTTAGTCATGGATACTTTTATAGGGAATGACCTTTGAAGATTCTCTGTGATGGTTTGAATAAGTCGGTCGAGTCTTGGGATGGGTTTGTAGTTCTGTTCTAATTCTGCTTTGGTGAGAATTGATTGACTCTTCCAAGAGCAGTTCCAATCGATTCCACTCTTAGAAACTATTGAGGATTGAACCTCATCAATACAAATGTCGCAAATCTTATTGATTGTCTCTACATTTAATGTGAATGGGTTTACACCTCTGAGAACTTTGTGTTGTGATGCTAGACTCTTTATATTTTTTATAGTTGGATTCACTTATACCCAATCCTTTTATCGTCTTCGAATGTAACTTCGGTAACGTATTCTGTAAGATCCAAGTTATACCTCTCCACAATCTCGGGGAAGTATGTATTCAAAAGCAGAGCGGTGATAGGTACGATAACATCCTGACCTATCTTGTTGTGATAGAAACTCTCGAAATACTCTGAGAACATTTCCCAAGTCTCATCACTCCCGGCAGATGTTACCAACTTCCGCACCATTGCATCTTCGTGAAGGACTCTATCATATACAAACTTATCTTCACCAGTACCCCAAGTGAATTGAAAGATAACCTTTACAGATACACCGTAGCCATAGGCAGAGAAGAAAGGTTCTATGTCGACTCTACCAGTTTTTGCCCACTCAAAGTACAACGGAAAAGATACTCGTGGGTGGAATTGTCCTGACATAAATTCTCCTTCTGTAAGTATTTATGTCGGAGGAACGAGAAGTCTACCTATAAGAAATGGGGAGAGTAAACTCTCCCCACTTCAACTCCCTCTGTTACGCTCCCTTTATGCTTCTATAAGAGTGTAAGTCGATTCACCTTTATGTGAATCATTTCTTTTGAGACTCGTGAGAATTTTCTTAGCAGTAGTCTGTTCAAACTGAACTGCTTCTGAAAGTGAGGTCTTGGCGAAACGATAACCTCCACCGATGGACTTGTTAACAGGTTGTGAGCGTTCAACTACATAACTCGATGATGCTCGATCCCATCCTTCGGTTGTCCTACGAATAACAAATGTCTTCTTTGTCTTCTTGCTACACTTACCCATATTTCTCTCCCTTGCTACATTCACTACTACAAAGTCCACATGGACTATTTTTCTTTTGCTGCTGCTACTTCTGCCTTTGCTTCCTCAAGAAGTTTCTCTACATCAATCCCGGCAAGTTTGGCGATCTCTTCTTCAATGAATGCTTCCATATTCAAACGAACCTTCTGCGTTTCTCTACCTGCTTGTTTCTGCCTTGCAGTAGCGTTAGGTCCGGTCTGCCTCGACTCTTTGACTACGGCAGTAGGATAGTGATGGAAAATTACTCCCATAAGTTTCATAACGTTTGGTGCTGCTTTGAGTGCTTCAAGGAGTTTTTTCTGGTATGGATTGAGATTTACATCTGGAACTGCCTGAGGTTTAAGCATACCATGAGGCATTGGAACACTTCTCTGATTCTCATAACTCGGAACAGCATGAGGTGTGGGACCGTGACTGCTCGTGAATGGAATATGACTTGGACTTTTACTCATCTCTGACTCTGTGGGGATTGGAACATGACCGTCTGAAAGTTCTTTTGGCATTTGATTCTCCTTTTCTTAAACTATTGTAACAGAAATTAAAATATTGTCAAGTACATTTTATTTTATAATTGACATTTATTTATATAAAAAAGAAATCGGGATAACTTGTAACCCAAGTTCGAATGCTATTCCGATTCTGTGATGACCATTAGCGACCTTAACCTTCTTACCACTACGTATCTGTAGACAAGCAGGTTGATACGTATCCCAACCGTGAGTCTTGATACTCTCATATAAAAAATCCCACTTCTCTTCTCCGGTGAGAATCTTACCGTCCTTTTCAAACCAAGACTTCAGACTATTACTTCTGGTACGTCTTCTCTTAATAAACCTACTCAGTAGTCTCGGTTCCATAAGATAGATGTATTTCTCTTCATATGCCTTTGTTCTAGTTACATTCCAAGCGACAAGAGCAAGTTCCGGGTCAACGTATTGGTGAACAAGTTCAACTCCGTATCCCCACTTCTTTTGACGTACTGCTGCAATCTCTGCATCATCTTCGAAGTAACCTATATCAAACTTCTTTACATCCTCTTTTGATATGCACATACTCTTCCTGACGTTGATTCAATTGCGGGTTCAAAGTTCTCCTTGAACTCGGATGTATCAGTAAACTTATACGTTGTACCGGAAAGTATCAGCATACCTCCGGGTGCTAAGTGTTGACAGAGGTGTTCCATTTGTGTATTGAATTTAGATAAAGGGTATTGTTTTTCTAATTCCTCAGGAGTTAAATGAATCCTCTTGAAGATATTCATTGCCAATATGATATCAAACTTCCCATACTTCTCAAGATTCTTTTTATTGGTTGGGAAGAATGTTATGTTCTTCTTCATTGCTATTCCCTGCTCAATTACCTTGGGGTTTATATCTGTAGCATAGATAGTAGTCTCAGGACAAGCAGACAGAAGAGAAGAAGGTTCTTCAAACCCACAACCATAAGAAAGCATCTTCTTACCTTTGCTTACCTCTGCTAACTGATTGAATAGTTCTGGGTATCTATTCTTCCTTTTAGCAGAACGTACTCGGACAATCTCTTCGAGAGGATTGTACTTTGCATTATAGAACTTCTGGAACTTCTTGAAGTTCGAAGTAGTCATTGCTGAAGGTTTGAATCTTCTCGCTCCCCAATTTGTATCTGGTAATCTCTCTGCCATATACCAAAGGAATGTATCGTGACTTGGAATTGGAAGTCTACTCTCCTCTAACCATAGGCAACATCTTCTTATGAATTCTGTCTTCTGTAAACAAACAAAGGATGCAAACCTACGTGAACCAACCCTCTTCATTCTCTGAGACTTAATCTCTGCCAACGCATTCTTATCAAAGACAGGATTACCAACCAGTTCAATCTTTTTTGCCCACTCTTCTATGTCTAGTATAAATGATTTGGGTTTGGTGTATCCCCATCTGTGTCCAATAATATCATAGTCGAAATCACTTTCCTTAAGCAGCGGAACATTCTCATCAACTAATACGTCTGAGTCTAATTTGAGAGAGTATTCTGTTCCAACATTCTGCATAACTCCTATTACAAAGGCAGAGAGCATTAACTCTCGTTGTGTATCATACTTTTCCATATCCCACTTGATGATTCTTATATCCTTCCAGAGATCCTGAAACTTCTTTTCTGGTCTGTGATAACCGTGAGTGTAAAGTATCAGAGGTTTATCTGTAAGTTGTGGATGTTTCTTCCAGTTGTAGAGTGATAACAAAAGAAACTTCTCATACTCTGGTGTAACTGCTGTGACTATTGTGAAATCCAATTGAGCGTCTCCTTCTTATTTTTCCTGAACGTCTTATCCCCATAGTCTACGTTTATTATATCCAAACCTAGTTCAAGGAACAATCCTTCTTCTCTACATTTGAGAAACCTATCCAACCAGATATCGGAATTGTATCTAGGAATCCCCTTGTCGCTGAATCTACAATGTTTCTTTCCGTGGTAGTGAACTACTCTGACATCTTCTGCTGTAGGGTCTGCATACTTACATGAGCAGTTGAACTTCTGATCAACTATTATGTGAGGGAATTCCCAAATAGATAGTTGCATAGCGACTTCATTAGGAATAAACTTTCTTCTACCCACCTCTGCGAAATGATACCATCTCTTCATGAACTGTGCATCCTTAGTGAACCCATATACCCCACAATTGAGTGAGGGAAGATCTGCTCTACCAACATACTTCTCTACTCGCTCTGGGAAGAACTGATCCCACTTACCGGCACGTTTACGAATGATTCCCTTCGCCATTGTCCAGTGAGCAAATTGAGGCATTGCAATTTCATTATCGACTGCAAGTTTAAACAACTCATCTATTGATCCAGTTACTACAGTATCAGAATCTATCCAGACAGTTGTATCAAATGGAGAGAACTCTGCAGCAAGAGTAGTCTCTAAAAATATTTGACCCTTCCCCGGAATTACTGGGGAGTCGAATTCTTTATACATCAAATTAAATCTGTCAGCGATCTTTTTTAGATACGGATGTGAATCTTCTCCCGCTGAGACTAGACAGATAGGACCACCGTAATGTTTGAGTAGACTTGTTATAGAGACTACTAACCTTGCGAGACACCCTGTACCTCTGTTATAATATATAACACCATGAGACATACTAACCCTTTCGTATCGCCAGATAATCGTGTCGGGAGTCACCTCTCTCAACTTTGTAGTTGTAGTCATCTAGGAACCTGAGGCAGAATTTATGATGCTCATCAGAGAAGTTCTTCTTTTCGAAATGAATAATGTGTGGGAGTTTACTTAGATCTAGGATCTGTTTTATGATTAACCAATCAAGACCTTCAGTATCAATCTGCAATAGATCTATGTGGTGTGTGAGGTTCTTATTGAGGGTTGCCAACGTCTGTGAAGGACATTGAGTTTTAACCAGACGCTTCTGCCTGAACTCTTTCTTATACGCACCAATTGTATTATCAGCGGTGGAGCAGGAAGAATCCTTTTTGTTTATATAGAAATCTATCATGCCATCAGTTTCAGTGACGCACTCTTGATGAAATATCATCTCGTCATATCGGGGATGCTTCTTATAGTTCTCTTTCAACTTCAGAAAACATTCCTCGATAGGTTCAAAGAATATCCCACGCATATTGAATTCGTATATCATATTGTAAAGAGGATCGCCAATGTATCCATCGTTGGCACCAATCATCACAAAGTAAGTATCTTCGTTGATAAGAGATTCAATCTTAGGTCTAAGTCCGTCTCCTCTTGGAGTTTTTCTTCTCATTTGGATTTCCCTTGTGCTTTGAGTTTCGCTTCTCTGTCATACAATCCTTCGGTTCTTTCGTTCTCAGTATCCGGCATTGGGTGGAGTGCTGCATCGATTGCATCTTTGAAACTGACCTTTGGAAAAACTTCAAGAGCAGAGTCAGGATTACAATTGAATATCTGAAGACCATACTTTTTGAAGTAAGGTTTCAAATCCTCGAAACGTTTAGCCAACATTCTGTATGAATTGTTATTGTTATTAACTGAGCTAGATGTTCTGTCCTGTTCAAAGTGATAGTTCTGTTCACCCTTCTTCATATTGAAGTCACAACCCAGAAGGAATATGTTTCTCACTCCTAGATAATAAAGAAGACGGATTGCGGGGAGGAAGACACTTCGAGAACCAAACGCTTTCTCTCCACAATCAGGACATACAGAGACTTTCTTCTCATCACTCTTACCTCGCCAGAACCCGCAGTGGCATAGGTTAGAATGATTTCCCCAGTTGATTGTATCTTCAAACAGGAATTGACTTGGTACGAAATGCTCATTGCGTCTGTAATAAAAAACGTTAGGAGCAGAACCTACAACCATATCCATCTCTTTCCAAGATACATTATCGAAGATCTTCTTCTCTGCATGTGCCATAGGAACTAACTTTGTGATCGTAGGATCAAACCAGATAGATTTTATGAAGTGAGATGGATTATCTACACATGTCCAGAGGTTAGGACGGAATGTTCTAACAGAGTTGTTGACTCCCATAGTAAGAATTCCCGGACGTTTGAGAGAGTCGAGGTTTAGATTCTTCATACTAGGACCACCAAGTATTAGGAATGCAGTTGCACCTCTATACATGTCTCCCATGAATACATTGTGACTATCTCTTGTGAATAGGATGGGTGGGGTCTGTACATAGTGACCTATATTAAAACCTTCGTACTGACTCCTACCGTGACGAATCCCCTTCTTGTCATTGTTGTCTTCTTTATTTGATTTGATTCTGACAGGTTCATCTTCGTCAGACAATGCGAAATCAACCGAGACGTTCTTATCTAGGTTGACTTCTACATTCACATCTTTTTCAGGAGCGGGACTTTGACCAATGAACTCTTCGCCATTTATTTCATACGCTTCTCCTTGAACTGGAGGGGATATATCATATCCGGGAGGTAATACTCCTGATACATTTACAGGAGAGTCAGGTAATAACCCTACTACATTCAAGGGTATATCCTTTTTAGTTTCTTCAAGTTCTTCTTTATCTTTCTTCCAATCATCGAGCGTCCATTTCTTTCGCTCTGACATTTATTCTCCTATCCACTTATTATTTTTTCTAAGATTATCCTCAGTAAGAAGAGGTTGTAAATTATCTAGGGACCAACATTGTTGAAACTCTTCGTCTTCATTTGAATTAAATTTAAACCACGACTTTGGTTTTATATGATCAATATGCCAAACTCTACCATGATTTTCCCAATTCATTTCATCTGTAAACATACTCTCTAAATGAGATTTTAACTCATCAATAGTATAGCCGACCAAACTTTCCCAATGTCTTCCACCCTTATTCTTTTTAAGAGCTTTGAGAATATTATTACCCATTAAAATGTTTAAACGAAATCTAATATCTTCACGATATCGTTTATTTAAATAACCCCTCATATATTCACGATGCTTCTTTTTATATTCTTCTGTGGATCTATATTCTTTTTTATATAGTTTACCTTTATCAGTTTTATAATATCTCTTAACTGCCTCTCTTCGATATTCTTTATATTCTTCATCATTCTTATGTTCATAATAGTATTCCATAGAACTCTTTGAACGAGATTCTCGATGTTTCTTATAAGACTCTCTATCCGAAATACTTTTACATTCTTTACAATACGGGAACAGTCCGTCTTTTCGTGTCTTATCTTTGTTAAACTCAGAGAAATCTTTTTTCATGTTACACTTTTTACACACCTTTAACATTGTAATCTCCTTTACAATATTTAGGGTATAATCATTAGAAATTATTAACTTTATTCATAATCTCGAAAAACTAAACCGACTGGGAAGCGAGGAATATTATCATCTGTCATTTCAAAATACCTCACAGTGATCATTTTTCCTATATATTTCTCTCCATTTTCAAACCAATTTCTTCGCTCTTGTTCGGTTCCTCTAGGTCTAACATTAAACTCTTTATCTTCTTTAGTTTTGCACGTCCAAATAACTGTTCCCTTGGCTCGACCCACTCCTTCGGTAAACGAAACCACTTCAAACTCGTCATCGAGAAAATGTTTATACTTCTGGAGATCCTTGGAGCGTTTGTTAACTCCATAAATACCTTTGATATTTCTTAAAATAATCCCCTCGTGCCCCTCTTGAACAAATACATCGTGAAGCTCTTTCATTGCTTTCTCATCTCTGACAGTGAAGTTCTCAGTCAACTTGAGGTGAGCGAAGTTTGTTCTACGCTTGAGAAGATTGTCAAGGAAGTTGTAGCGAGTCATGAAAGCAGCGGTAGGATTATCTGGGAAGATGCAATCGTAAAGACGGAACATGATCTGTCTTGAATCCCCTTCATCACCTTCCTTCAAGGTAACTCTCTTGACAAGACCTACAGTTCTCTGGAAGGTCAATGTCTCTGAGTAAAGTTCACCATCAAGGATAAGTTCTCCGGTGGTGGATTCAATAAGAGTCTTGACTTGATCGTGAAGATGTTCCATATGAGGGAACACTTTTCCTTTGCGAGATTTAAGAACTACCTTACCATTCTCAACAGTAGCAAGACAACGGACTCCATCAAACTTTCTCTGAGCGATACAAGGGAACTTAATATCCTTACCACGCTTATCATAGGAGTGTGCAAGCATAGGAAGATAAAGAACTTTGTCAACATCATCCATCGAATCGACGTATCCCTTGTCGAGTTGTTTCTTATACTTACTCTCTGCTTGCGCAATTGCCTGTTCAAGTGCTGTAGTCTCGTTCTCTTTCCCGGCGTTCTTACCTTCTTCAATCACTTTAAGGTCTTCCTGTTTCTTACCGTCAGAATAACCGTGGGTGATTTTAATTACACCAGAACCTTTATTAGATTCTTCAACGATAAGTTCCCACTCAGAAATCTTTCCAGTGGAGGATTTCTTATACAACTTTGGAAATGTCTTTGTCATCATACTCTCCCTGTGTTCATCAAAAATTAATTACAAATATTCTTCAATGTGCTTTCAAGATCCTTGATTGATTCTGAAAGTTCCTCTAGGCTATCGTTACGATAACAAGAGACTACTTCTAAAGCGATGTTGCGGAGGTCATCAAAGTCTTCTCTCAAGTTATCAATACAGACTTGTGAGTCTGCAGCGAGGGTGGAGTCAGGAGTGTAAGTATTATCAACTTTCATGTTAGCAACATAATCTTCTGGGTCTGTGAATTCGTCATGAAATACAAATGCATGTACACCAGTTGGAAGTCTCATAGAAGTCTTAACATAACTGTTCTTGACAAGGACACCATCTTTATCGTCAAGAAGAGCGTGAACAAAGTCTCTACTATCGTCGTGGGCAAAATCATATTTGATATACTCACGAATCGCTTTAGTGATATCATATGCTGTGAATTGTTCTTCCATTGCAATCTTCAAAGCAACCTCTTTGTTAACAATGTTCTTCAGTGATTCAAGTCCAAGTCCCATTTGATTCTCCTTCGTGTCTTCTGGTGGATAAGGTTCAATGCTGAAAAAGTTATGAACCATCCTCGGTTTATAATATCTATCAAGTATTACATACATTATAACTGATCCTTATAAGAATGTCAAGAGTTTATTTAAATTCTATAAGATATTTCGGGCGGCATTGAAACGATTTATATACAATCATTTCGTTGTTTCTTACCCCAGAATTCCCTGCTTTTGCGAAGCAAGAATCATATCCGCTTGGAATACTTTTTATACCTCCAGACGGTGTATAAGATTTCCCCATTGCCACATCGAATAGAAACATAAAGCAGTGATTGTTTCTATTGCCTGACCAGTATCCATAAGAATAATTTAGACTCTTGGTTGACTGATCACTAAAATAAAGACCATCTCCATAGAGTCTTCCAGTGCAATGCGAGGCAGACGAAGGTGGGATATGCATTCCCTTTGCAAGGATTGAAAGTATATTACCAATTCTGGTTCCGTGCCAAAGCTCTTGAACATTTCCTATATTCTCACCTTTGATTTCAAATTGTTTATTCATATCTTTGTGTTCAACAGAGAAAATTCTTTGCATCGAAAGGTGGTGACAAACGTGTTGTGATCTCTTAGTGCTTCCGTAGAACTTAACAAGCCTATCAAATTCTTTTTTATCATTCATAAGAGACAGTGTTACGCCAAAGTCTTCCACCTCATCCTTATCATCAGGAGTATCTTTAGGAGTCAATACAATATCAAGACTAGCTTGAAGTGAATCTAGAATCGAATTATGTTCTTCTAACTTATCAAGAGTAGGACAGATTGTTTGAAGTGTTGGTCTTTTTCTCCTACCTATATTCTGGGGGATGATCATCATGAACTCTTCGGCAATCTTATCACCCTCCTTACCAAATTTCTTTTTCTCTACCAAGTCTTTCATTTTTGAAAGCACAACTCTGGCTGAGTCGATACTATTCTGTCCTACAACTCCCAGAGGAGTAGAGAAGAGTCCTGTATGCTCATCGTATGTCAGAGTTGTACCACTGGTAATGTTATGAATATTCTCTCTGTCGAGAAGTGAGATAAGGGATTCAACTTCAGTATCACCTTTGGCGATTGTCTTCCAAGCTGATCTGCCTACGGACTTCGCTCCATTAGAAGACGAAACCTTTCCGATAATCTCTACCTCTTTGTACTGCGAGTCTCTTCCCTTCCCATCCTTCCTCGCTTTACCTTTTTCTTTTTTCTTGATTAACTGATTTGCTTTCTTCAATGCTGTAGCTTCATTACCAAAATCCTTTGTTGTACTTGCTCCGGGATCTCCAACTCTTCCGTACTCGGTTTCCATTCTACCATCGGTGAAAACTTTTACAGACCAATATTTATTGTGACCAATTTTTCCATACCCTGAGTCAGTACAAACAAACATTTTATCAAGAACAATATCTGACATTCTTTATCTCCTGCCGGGAACCAAGATCTTTTTCTGCTCTGCTTCAAACTGCTCTTTTATAGCATCGACAATCTTCTTTGCTTCCTTCGGTGCTTCCGTTGCTCTTGCCTCTTCGAACTTAGCAAATGCATCTCGAATATCAACTGCACCAAAGATTCCGAAACGAATCGGTTGTTCAATTGTACCTTGAGGAGTTTGGATTCCTATGAGCGCATGACCGGCGAACATACTTGAATCTTCGATATCAATCGCTTCGTCTGCTGTGACCATACGGATTTCCATCTCCTCACCTTCACCAACCGTTTCTGTATATACCGTTTGCTTGCGAATCATTTTATCCCCTGTAGCAACATTTCTTAGACTTCTCCCCGGACTTACAAGGACAGGGAGCATTTCTTTTAGGTTTCTTCATAAGACCTACAGAAGAAATCTTTACACCAAGTTCCTTCTCAGCACGTTTGATATAGTCTCCAGTCGGTTCATCCTTCTCCATCTTAGGGAAAACAATCTGCTTTAGTTCACCCTTCGAAGGTTTGTTTCTTGAGCGACAGAGATTATAAAATCCCATACGGTCACGAAGAGGATCGTTACGATTCTTTTCTTCTTCCTCTTCCTCAGTAACTTCTTTAACAACTACTTCTGCTTCATTCATTTCTTTCCCCTTTGGTTGCATGAAGGTATGAAAGTTCTATACCTTCAAGATTGTATATGTAATATCCATAACTAGATTTTACAGTTGTTGTTATTGTCTTATTTGGTTCGAGAACTTTAATCCACTCGGTGAATTCTCCTTTACCTATCGAAATACATTTAACTCTGATCTGCTTGCATGATATATTTTTGACATAACCAACTGTGCCTAGATGATTATCATTTGCATATACTTCAATATACTGATTACTTCCCACAACTGGGTCGGGATAATATGTCTCGTAAAACATAGCACCACAACACGACATAACTATAAATACGAAAAGCGTTGATATCACCCATCCAAATTTGTCCACTTGGTTCTCCTAAAATGTTCCGTCAATAATGTCAAGGAAGTTTTCACGAACCAATTCCTTAACGTGATTATTAAGATTGACCTGAATAACTTTTGCTCTCTTCTTCTCAAGAGCATCCCACGCTTCTCCATGATCCTTTCTAAAGTCTTCCATTACATCCTTCATAAACATTCCCTGCAACTTACCAAACATCTTATCTGTAATCTCTCCTATCTTTGAGATAACATTACAGAGTCTATTCTTAGTCACGTAAGCAAGAGCAGTCTGGTAGAGAGCGTCTTCCTCTTCAGACATAGAGATATCAACTGGAACCCTTTCCTTCTTAGGTCTGCTCTCGTTTGCAATCTCTGCGAACTTCTCATTCTTATTCTTGAGAATCACACGACTACCAGATCCGAAATACTTTGCGACTATGGGTTTGATTACAACTCCCTCGCAAATGTTATTCTCAATCTTTGGGAGTCCGAATGCTGCCGGGAGGGTTGTTTGGAATTCGTTAGGGTATGCGAGACATTCTTCAAGTATACCTCTGAAAAGACTCTTTGCATGGATGAAACCAACCTGCTCCATCAACTCTTCAAAGACTTCTATATTAATGATTCCACCATTCACTTTCATATCAAACGCATAGAAAGTATTGAATGGGGAATAGTATACACCCCTCTGTACCTTTGTTGCTCCTGCTACAGGCGCAACATCATCGTGTGGATACGTACCTCCGAAGAGTTCTCCGTAGAGAATTATCTCCAACTTGTCAGGTTCAATGTCATATAGTTCTGTAGTGAATACGAAAAGAAGTTTCAACCGATCAAGATGCTCGTCGAGAACATCTTCGAAGTTGAAGAAGTTCTGACCAACGCCGAGGAAACTTGATCTCTTTGCTGCTTTGATTTCGGATGAGGTTATGTAGAGTGAGAAGTTTGAACAGTGAATCTTTTCGGATACTGTCCAAACTGTGTGAGCGTCATTAAGACCTTGCTCAGTGATAGCATTAATAGTTTTAGTACGACTGACATTTTCAATTGAACTATACTTTTTGAATTCGATTACCATTTCTCTTCTCTCCTAACTTGGTCAGAGTGACAAAGCGATTCTACATACTTCCAATACTGACCACAGAAAATCTTCTTAGCAAAATCATCTCGCATATGCCTGTCAAACCAACCTTCTGGATATCCCCTTTGTCTACCGGAGAAATACCCATATTGATACACGGCATGACCACCGAGAGCAGACAATGCCAGTACAAGCACGAGGAATAGAGGTAGTAATGTTATCCAGAACCTATAGCAACGTATTTGCATATCATCTCCCATAAAGGTTAATTGCTATATTATATCTGAATCTGGCGGGATTGTCAAGGGTTTTTAAGATTTTATTGTGTTAAAATCCATTATAAAATTCATCTAACTTGCTCTTACCTTTGAGGTTATAGCCTAATTTGTTGAGGGCAATAAGAATTCTGTTGTGTTCATCCTTGCTTATTGAGGGTACTTTGTTCCAGTGCCACTCAGCAAAGATTTTTATAACGTGCTTCTTGAGGAGTCCTGAGGTAATCAGTGCATCAAAGATCCTGTATTCAGCACCTTCAACGTCAATCTTCATTACGACCTGATCATTATCCTTGAAGTTGGTTCTAAAGAAATGATTCACATCCCAACACATTACTTCCACTTTCTTATTAGTTCTCATAGTCTTGTCCGAGAAGAGTGAGGAACCTAGTTGATGATTACCTTTGCTTGTATCCTCATAAAATGTTATCGTCTTTTTCAGAACACTCAGACTATCCAAAGCTATATTATAAACCTTTATGTTCTTATCTTTATATGCACTACATCTACCAATAGCTTTTTCACATAATGATGTTACAGGTTCGATTCCAATGAACCTATCGAAGTGAGGATAAGTTTTGATACCCATCTCTAATGTCTGCCCATTATGGACACCGAGATCTAAAAATATCTTTGCCATTACTTCTCCAACTTAAATTTGAATGCGTCTATATCTCTCTTCCAATGTTTATAGATATAGTCTTGAGCATTTGCATTACTCTTGTAGTGTTCACTCCAATGAATACCCGTCGAGTGTTTCTTATGTTGAGACGCAGCAGAAGAGTTCTGTACAGTCAGAGGGATCGGTTTGATTTCAATGTGGGTACATATCTCATCGAAATCTTTCTGGAGGTTCTCGAAGTGACCTACGAAGTCCAAAAGAATATATCCATCCTTACTACAGATGAATGAATGCTGTGAGCGTATGTCTGAACACTCATCATGTCTTCTACCCTGAGGAGATCTGTAATACTTCACAGCGAACTTGAAATCATCCATTGTCATAATTTTATTCTTAGGCATAGGTCGCATACCGATCTTTACCCAGAAGAAGAATGAGGATACAACCCAACTGTATGTGTTACGCACAAAGGTAAACTTGAATGACTTGTTCCAAACATCTGCAGAGATTGCTCGTTTGATATGTCTTGCAGGCATATGCTTGTTAAACTTTCTCCAATCACCTTTGTTCTTCTTGGCAGGTTCAAAGTAATCAAGACCGGGGATCTTTACAAGCGCACCCTTGACAGCACCAGTGGCGTTCCTACCACCGGATACGTAGATAAATTTATGAGACTTCGATACCATTGCCATTAGATTCTCTCCTATGTTTAACTATAAATATATAACGGACTCCGTGGTTGAGAACTCGAATAGGTTTCATCTCTTCAAGACAATACTTCTTCTCAATCAAATCTTTATACTCAGGTCTATTCGCACCGAAGAGATCATCGCTTCCTTCTCGGAGGAAACTTTCGTTGTGTGTTTTCATCCAGATAAGAAATAACCTTCCTGTATCTTTAACACAACTCATCCACTGGTCAATAGCCATTGCAGGGTCATAAGAATGATCTAGTGAGTTTGTCATAATAAAATCAACGCTACCCAACCACTCAGGTTTAATCTTATGGAAGTCGTGTTGGATAACATGTTCAAACTCTACTGCTGTCGATGATATGTCTGTCCCGATAATATCTATGTCAAGAGATTTTCGAAGTTCACAAACTTCCCAACCATTTCGTACACCGTGGCAGATCCCAAACGTTGCCTCTGGGATATTCTTTTTAACATACTTCGTAACGAAATCAATCTCTTCATTCTTAATACCGTGAAGATTTTTATTCTTCTTCAACTTCGCTTTATTACCTTTGGTCTGAAGTTTAACATACTCTTTATATGAATCCACCTTTAGTTGCTTCACGATGCTTTCTCCTGTGAGTTATACAAATCGTTGTGCTGTTTAAAGAGTTCCATCCTTCCTACAGTTTTCAACTTGATCGGGTGCCATGCCGGATGCTGACCTTGATATCTCTCATTGAATTCGAATATAGGAAGACCTAATTGTTGCACACCAAATCTAGCTAGAATTATATTATAGCAAGCGTCAAAGTCTTGCGGTTTAAAATCTTCATCGTTAAACTGTTTGATAGAATCTAGCGATTCCTTTGTTGTCATATTGCATCCACCACGAATATATCCTCCGTGACGACCAAACCACTTTATAACGTATGAACCTGTTGCTTTTTTCAGATTACCAACCAGAACTTTTCTCCCCACAATATACTTACCCATTTCAATTAATCTCTCAACATCAAATATAATACAATCCATATCTAATCTGAACGCAATGTTATAGTTTATATTCCTATGGTTGATATACTCTAGGAATAATTTCAGCTTATGTGGAAATGAGTTCTTCTTCGAATCAATAAATATACATTCAGGAAGATGCTTTTCAATTGCTGCTTGGTTCAACCCAGACGATATAACAACTAGAGGATACTTGCGGTTGATATCTTTTATAGAGTCATTCGCTTCTAGATACTCAGAGATACATTTGTCAATCATTAAAAAGAATAATGGCTTTACCTCACCCTTGTACTTTGTTAAGGGGAGGTTTGCTTCAATGAGTATCTGATTGACTCTCTTATAAATAGCGTGGTTCTTTTGTGACCGTTCCTTTATATTTAGATTGACAACGGGGATTTTCATATTTCGAATCACTCTTGCTTTGTGAGACATACTTTCTAGACAGTCGGAGGATACCCATATCTGTTCAGGACTGTACTGTTTGATATCATTGAGTATGTTTCTTATCCCCGTTACATTCAAGAAGATTGGATTATAAAATCTACCAACCACTTCATCATAGATCGCTCTCGAAGTTACTCCTTTAGGTTTTGCGTAGTATAGTATAGACACAACTCTATTTCCTATTGGTCGGACATTATCTATCCACGACTTACCAAAGTCTCTGTGAACAATGTGGTAGTCTAATCCGAGAGACTTACACTGCTTTGTTAATCTTATTGAGTGGTCATAAAAAATACTTCTTACTCGCTACGTCATGATAGAAACTTACTATCTTCATTTGATTTCTCCAAACGGACAAGACTTTATGAGAGGTTCTAAATCTATATCGACTTCGTAATTATCAAAACCGTTAAGGATACTACTCAGACGAGTTTCTTCTGATACAGTTCTTAGAAAACAGAATCTATTTACAGAAGCATAGTAGTCAGCGAACTTAAAACCCTTACCCTTAACCTTCTCTGATAAACTTATCCAGTGTGAAGGAACATTGTAAGCGTCTCCAATTACAACTCCGTGAAGCGAACTGGATAGGATTATGTTACAACTCAATACATCGTTAATCATTTCTTTAAAGTTCTTATGTTGTATATCTATTACCTTAACATTTTTGTTTTTAGAAACTTTCTTAACCCACAAAGAATCTTTATCAGCATAGTGTGGGATAATTCCTACCTCATATTTCTTTTCTACAGTAGGATTATATATGCGAGGGAAAAGTAAGACAGGATCTCCGTAAACTTCTGGAGTAACTATCCTATGTTCCTTCAGCATGAGATGAGTCCTCGGACCCCTCACAGCATAGAATACTTTTGGCTTGCGGATTGGTATGGCGTTGTATGATATCAACCCTGAACCCCAGACTTCGCAATTCTTATCTGCGTGGTGGAGAACGCTCCCAGAAACCATATACCTTTTCACTTTCCTATTCAATGTGAATTGAGAAGGTTTCCCAGTGAGCGAGGTTACAAGAAATGGATTTACAGTATCGCCAAAGTTTCTGACAGTCTTGATCCACTTAGCAGCATAAAGATTAATCATGGTGTATCCTAAAACAAATTGTCTGTATTCTTCTTGTATTTTTTTGATACGGTGATAGCAGAAAGATCTATCGCCACGAATTCATTACTGGTTTTCTGTACGATAAAATTCAATAGCTTTTCTTTCCACCTATCCCTTATCTCTTGAAACTTAAGTGAGTATCCATTCAATCCTGAAAGCATTGGAGGAAACTTTGCTGTGTATCGAAATGGACAATGACCTTTCCAGTAACCATGAAGGGGAACAGAATGAATCATAACTCCACCCACTGTGGTCATATCGTGTATGTTTCTGAATACCTGTGTCTGATCTTCAACGTGTTCAGTTGTACCAAAGTTCGTAACCATATTGAACTTGTTCTTATACTTGTCAGGGATTGGTTTGCATAGATCTACAGCAATCGCTCCATCCTTACCATTGATATCAAAACTTGTATGCTTAGAACCTTTCTTCTTGAACCACGACTTTGCTGTACATTTTAATTGGCGAATATTTATATTACCAAGTTCACCAACCCAAACATCCTTGAACGTTACTCCAAGAAATTTTACTCCTTGTGGTATAAGATCTATATTAGCAGGACTAATTGCCATCGTATTTTAACCTCCTAAAGTCTTCCTCGTAAACTTTGTGAACTACCTTCATACTCTCATCGTCATAATAATTTCTCCAACTCTTCCTCTTTGTCTTCCGCTGTACTGGTAGAGGCATAGGTGATAACTTATATTCCTTAAGGAATCTATTCCAATCTCCCTCAAGTGATTCATATCGAATGAGAAAATTGTAGAGTTTCTTCTCTCCATTATACAACCATCTCGTATGAGGATGAAAGAATTGATTCTTCTCGAATATCTTGGGGAGATCAATTGCGAAGTCCCTGAAGGATGGATAATCGAAAACATACTTCAACTCTTTATTCCTCTTATCCTTTTTGAACTGGACAATGTATTGATATGCACTGACCAATCTATCAAAAGGATTACGGACAGAGGCAAGCACTATTGCTTTCTTTTTCACTTCTGCTGTGTACTGTCTAAGTATTGCAGGAGTTTGGTCGTGACCATGTGGTTTAAGGGTTAAGAGATTCTTATTCCTCATAAACTTAAGTGCCGCTTCAATAGAAGTCGTAGCAGTCTTTGGTATTCGTACTTGTATTATTCTTAGCATAGGATCGATTTAGTTACCTTTGAGATATACTTTCCGATAGACTCAGGAGAGAAGTAGTCTCTCCAACAGAGTTTCATTTTATTGTGTACCCTTTGTAACTTCTCATCTGTATAAGAATCCAGAATACCTCCCAGTTCATTCCAGTTAGTTACGTAGGATGCAGGGCAGTTCTTAAATGATCTTACCTTCATAGGGTGAGGGCAAGCGACAATAGCACTAGCAACCTTAACTGCCTCAGAGAATCGGAGACACTCAGCACGAACCATTCCCTTAGGACTCAAAACAATCTTAGCGTCTTTCATATACTCTGAATACTTTTTGATTCCCATACCACCCTTAACTCCCATGAATCTCTGACCAGAATCAATCAGGAGACAATTCTTGGAGGGGTTTCTATCTCTCCACTGCAAAGCGTTTGTCCACATATCTTTTCTCTTGCAGGTTCTACCAATGAATACTACATCATATTTTCTCTTGAGTATCGGTATAGCATCTGTTGCATTGAATCCCTGTACGTATGTGAGAGGAATATGATAGACATTCCCTACATTGTTAGCGTTCAGATGATGTTTGAATACAAGACCAACCTTGTCCTTATACTTCGGAGGGATTGCTCTCTCATTACCTGCAGTCAGTATGGCGATAACGTTTCTTCCGTAGCTAGGAAGTTCGTTATAATTATGAGATGCATAGATAGTCTTACCTTCAAATACTTTTGGATCGAAGTGCTTGTACATAATGTTAAAGTATTCATGCTCAATGAAATGCTTGGGTAATAGATTTACAATATTCATATGCTCTCCTACTTATGTTTGATATAAGTTCCCTCTGGAACTTTGTTGGACCTGAATTTATTATGCAGCGGAGGACCACTAAAGATTTTACTCGGAGTTCTAGATGCAGCGAAATTGAAGACAGGCATATTCGCATTATATCTTGGATGTATCTTATCGAAAATAGATTTCATATCTATCAAGAGATTGAGAATATGCTTTCGCTTACCTCCGATGATTCCTGCATTGTATATTACTTGACCGGGATGATACCCACCAGTAATCAATTGCAACTTCATCTCTCTACACTTCCTAACCATCCATCTCGAACTTGACTTACTCATCAACTCTTCACCAAAGAATAAATCATGTTCAGGATTCTTCTCCATAAGTTTAAATGGATTAGCACAGAACCTAACATCGAAAAGGTCTGTGAAGAATACTCTCTCAACCTTAGGATGACATACTAGATACTCGTGGTACGCATAGAATCTTTCATCATTATAAGAAGGTCTGTGTTTCTTTTCCCAGTTAAAGAATGATATCTTCTCTGTTGAAAACTTCTTGATGAATTCCGGGGAGCATTCATTGTGTAAGATAACTCCGTTGAGATTGCATTTCTTAACACTCTCATACCAATTCTTCATTTGGTTATAGTCATTGGGTTTCGCTCCACCCTTACCACCATTGGAGGAATCGTGTTGATGAAACTTAAGTCTCTTCGTGAGGTATGGTCCGAAAACTACGTTAGCCAATTCCACTTCCCCTTATTAAGGCTACGGATTTCACATTGTCTGTTTCGCTTTCTGAAATCCTTAGTTCTTATTTCGTGATTGTAATGTATGAGACAGAATTTATTCCAGTTCTTAAAAGGAATCTTCCCAAACTTTGCTGCTCGTCTTCTCCAATCGTCATCCTCTTTACCCCATTCAATCATATCTTCGTTGTATCCACCAGTATCCATCCAATACTTTCCCTGCAACCCATTCCAACAACCGTTTGCTGCTTCCCACTTAAACGACATATACTTCTTCCAATCCATTGAACTGTAATCGGAAGGAAGATTAGGAAGATCTACAGGGTCGATACGTCTGTGGCAATTATAGAAACAGATACGCTTACTCATTGCAATCTCGTATGTCTTGTCTATAAGTCCCGGAGGAACTATCAGATCAATATCTGCTTGAATGATTACATCGTATCCCAAAGGGACTAACTTTTTTATTCCCTTGTTAAGAAGTTTCGACTTGTTAAATGGTTGTTTCTTCTTCCGAGGTTTCTTTGCTCCAAGAAGATACACATCACATGATACTGAAGGGTTCGACAAGCGAATACTTTCTGAGAATCTATTCCTAGTTTCCAGTGGGATGTTTTGTGCCACTGCCATTATTGCTACCTTCTTCATACTACACTCCTATTTTTTATGAAGATCGCCGGTTAACCAATTTGTTTTATCGGAGTACATATTGCCAAGTTTAAAATTCTCTTGCGCTCTGCGCTTTGTTCTTCGTGGGTGACTGATATGAACTAGACCAAGATCTTTGCAGTTGATCCACCGAATACCAAGTCTTCTGGATCGGTTGTAGAACTCCGTGTCTTCACTACCCCAAGCAAACATATCTTCGTTGTACCCTCTACTCTTTGCCCAAGTATTACTTAACATACCATTCCAACAACCAGAACAGAAGGATGATTTAAGATTAACCCACCTGTACCAAGGATAATCTTTATATGCCTTTCCTTTGACTTCCTCTGGTTCAATGTATCTCAAGTGATGATGGAATCCATTGTTAGGTTGATTCATTAACGCTCTGTAAGTTCTGTCAATTAGAAGGGGAGGAATTAGTAAATCGATATCAGTCTGGATAATAACTTTGTATAGCGGCATACATTTTCTGATAAGGTGATTTATAATTCTCGTCTTGTAAAACTTCTTATCCTTACCTTGCCCGATCATGATATCGACTGAGTGTTTAGGATTAGACTTTACAATGCTATCCTTGAACCGATCAACCCACGCAGGATCGATTCCTTTTGCTGCTACGATTATGGCTATATCTTTCTTCTTCTTCTTCTTCTTCTTCTTCACTTGTTACCCCTAAAAGAATAAATCTTAATCTTAGTTGAACCAACATTGTTGTTACGATTCTTTAGCCAATTGTAATCACGAGGATACTTTCTAGCAATACTTAAATTCTTCTTACCTTGCTTCTTAACCTTTCTTCTCGGATGATTTACGTGATCTAATACAAACTTACTTGTGATATACCACCTGATATTTTTCTTCCTTGTTCTCATATAGAACTCTGAGTCAGGACCACCTAAGAGAGAAATCGCTTCACAGAATCCACCAGACTCGCTCCACATTCTAGAACATAGACCGTTCCAAGATCCCGATGCTGCCCTGACTTGCCTCTGTTGAATTTTATTCCAAGGTATATCTTTGTAGAGTTTATCTTTAAGTTCCTTAGGTTCAATCAAATAATAATTGCAGTGGTAGCAATCGTTGGATCGTAGACAGTATCTATACGTATCAGTAATCAATCGAGGTGGAACTAGCATATCAATATCAGTCTGTACCAATACTTCGTACTTACCTTTATACGAGCGGAGCATATCATTCAAGATAACAGTCTTGTGAAACTTCTGTTCAGGTTCTCTATGGTTCCCAACTATAACATCGAAAGGTAAAACCTTTTCAGACTTCTCACATGCCCAGAGGAATCGTTTAAGGACATCCTTCGAGACATTGTTAGCGACAACCATAATGGCTATCTTAGGAGATGATCTTCCAGTTTCCATATTCTTTTATGACTTTCGTTTGGTATTTACCGTGACTTTTATTCTTACTCTTACGATAGATAGAAGTAGTCTGCGGGGCAGTAGCACAATCATTTACCCAACGCATAGGTCGTGATATTAAAATGAAAGGAACTCTTTGCTTCTGACCTTCAATTGCAAACCAAATGTCTGCCATGTTTTCCACAGGGAAAGACTTTCTAGATATCTTTAGAGTGCTAGTGTGGAATGCTGCTGTGCCTGTACCGATGATATGAACATTCTTTTCCTTAGCAAGTGCTGCTCTATAATTGGTCAGACTGCGGGAACGATAGTAGTTCCACATGTTTCTCGTATTGAGAACACAACCATGAACCCCTATGACTGCACGTTGCCTGTAATGATCAACCGCTCTCATCATTCTCTGTGCATAATTTGGAGGATAGACTAGATCGTCATCGACAGTAAAGTAGTATCCGTCTACCTTGTCTACGAAATGAAACTTACCAATGTCTCCACACTCACCTTCCTTCTCTGCCATAATAACTTTTATCTTTGGATGAATGAGAATCTTAGGAACGTCTGTATACTTATTCAGGTATACAAAAAGTTTAGTACACTGCGGTAGAATATTAGGAATGACTTCCTTAAGACATTTCTTTCGAGGAGGATACGTTGCCATTCCGAAATAAACTTTAGCCATTTTTACGAACTCCATAATTTTTGTCAGTGAAAGGTTTTGTTATGAGAGGATTCTTTGCACGTTCTTTAGGATTCATTTTTGAATTATGCTCGTCATGCTTGACTAGAGATTGAGTTGTGAGAAACAAATGATAGCCAAGTGATGTGAGTCTCCTACTTATATCACTTCCGGTTCCACTAGATACGCAAGGATTTCTCCATCTCGAATCTGGTGGTTTATTGAGTCTGTACCTGAGTGCTGAGAAGAAATTGATAGTTGTGAAGAAATCCATATCAACCCACTGAGATTTATATACGCTGATACCTCCGTGCTGCTCAAGGACAGGTCTGGTATTAGTCCAAACCTCTTTACCCTCTCTACTATCCAGACGGAAGTTCAAACAAACCTTTCGTACATCAGTTATACTTTCCCAGATATTGCAGCAGCGATCAAAGAATCCATTAACCAATCTACCGTCGTCATCTATCTTAACGTAGTAATCGTATCCAGAATTCTCTTTGATTTCATTCATAGCGTAGGTGCAGAGTTTCCAATACTTTTTCTTGCCGTGGTTTTGATCCATTTTATGATATTCGATATTCAACTTCCCGGCGAAGGAATCCAGAGTTGTATCGTAATCTTCTGTACTAGCATCATCAACAACCAGAACTTTTATCTTGTGATCTCGTTTGTTCTTATAAATATCACCCAGTAAACATTTGAGATCCTCTGGACGGTTAAAAGTATTAACCCAAACAAAGATAGAACGGTTTGGATCTTTCTTAGAGAACTGCTTCATGTTTACTTTAGGTACTCTATAATTTGTTCGAGTCGGAAGTGGACCGCTTCCTCTAACAAGGTTTCCTGCACCATCAACGAGATAAGCAGACTTATCTTTTTTTCTCATTCGCTTTGGTCTAGTGCGCTTCATAGTTTCTTATTCCTATACTTCCTCGACGCTTGAGTATGTACTACAACAGGTTCTCCTTCGAGAGGAGGGATGTTCGGTGCGAGTCTCCTTAACGAATCATCGAAGATGTAACAGTAAGAATACGGAAGGGATCTATATTTTATATCGTACTTCTTGTAACCTTCTCGCTTGATTAACTTCCTAAGACAATGCTGATCTCCGATTCGATCCATGCATTGCCGACATTCTAATCTCCAATCATGTATGAACTCTCGAACCTTAGGAACGTTTCTCATAAAGATAGTACCAGAAGTTACCCGCTTCTGACTTCCCATTTGGAATACAGAGAAGTCTATACCATCATTTTCATACTCGTCAAAGATATGTGGATAAGATTTTATTCTTGCGTCTGCATCTATCCATACGATATTGCTAGAACTGAAACAATCCAACGCTACGGAGATTTGAGTAGGTTTAATCATCGTGTTCTCTACCCACTCACCTGTAGAGGGGACTGCGAATTTTTCGAATGCTATCTTGAGTCTCTCGCAATCTCGTTGAAGATTATCTGCTTCTTGTTCGTAAGGAGTGTTCTCGGTATAGTATGTAAAGATTCTGAAACTCACTACCTCTCCTTGGTTATTATTGGATGTTTCTTTCTTTCTTCTACGTTCATCATCGATTCGTGATCTCCATGAAGTACCAGAGAGTTGGCAGATTGATATAGGTTATATCCGTGCTTGGTGAGGTATCTAGTTAACCATAACCCTACACCACTAGACGCTTTACCTGCCTTGCATCGTTCAATAGTATACGGAAACGTGTTCAGATTGAATACGAAATTCATATCAACCCATTGTGTCCTAAAGTATTTATCACGCTCACCTTGAATTTCGACAGAATGACCCCGAAGTGTCCTACCTCTCTGTCTCGGAGCGGATAAAATATCAATAGTTGCCCAGTTTGGGTCATTTATTTCAGAAACTAATCTCTCAATCGTAGGAAAAAATCCTACAGATAATCTCATATCGTCGTCTGTTTTGATATAATAGTCGTACTTTGGCATGGATTTAATCTTATTGATACCAAACGCAATCAGTTTCCAGTATTCTTCCTTACCGTAATTCTTATTCGTCTTCCAATAGTAATCGACTTGAGACTTAACCTCTGAGTAATCTTGGTCGCTGCTATCATTTATAACCATAATGTCTACAGTATCTCTTCTCTGCTGATAAAGGATACTGTCAATAAGGAATAGAAGCATCTCCTTTCGATTGTAACTGTTTACCCATACTAGAAACTTAGCCATATGGAATGTAGATCCTTTCACCTGCTCGGGTGCGGAGGTTATTTAAGATAGCAGTATTTCTAGTATATGATTCCAACCTCTGAGCAGTGGGGGTACAACATAACTCATCGTGAACTTTCATATAATCATTTGAACCAACTATATCGTGGATACCTTCTGGCTGTATTCCTGAATCCGAAACTCGGAATGACCAATCCCAGTGAGACTTTCCATACGACTCGAAGAGTTTAGCGTCGAAGTATCCTACAGTCTCAAATGCTGTCTGGTCATAGGCGAGTACAGCACCCTGAGGATAATTCTGAATCGTTTTTATGGTACAACCTTTGTGATTCCAGATCTCTTCAGGTCGTTTCTTGGTTGCTGCTCCCCACAAACCCTCTTGTTGGAAACAGAAGTGGTGGAATCCTGTCCTCATCATTGCGATAGGATAAAGGAACATCCAATTTCTCTTTATCATTTCAACGTCATTGTTAAGTATAATCTTATACTTGTATGGTTGCAACGCTCTCATTGCTTGATTAGTATTTTTTGCTACTCCAATTCTTTCGCCTGTATCACAATACTGAACCCAATCCTTTTGACAAGCAGAGAGAACCTGTGGTTTGTATCGAGGTTCTGAATCATCCATTACAAATAGTTTCCATCCTGAAACCGGCGTTCTCTTCTCTATTGAATTGATAAGACGCTTAGTACACTCTGGTCTATTGGTACTAAGAATTGCTACTCCAATATCACCTATCGATAGTTTCATCCTTTACCCCTTCCTTTACGTGCTTCATTTATTGGTATACCTATGAGGACATTTGGAGTAGAAAGTATCTTCATTGCCATTCCCTTACACTCAGGGTTCTGACATTGAGTAGAAGGATCTGGTTCTCCAAATGGGAAACGCTCCTCTGTAATTCGATTACAAGAGGAGCAAAGATATTGATACACTACTGTTTGTCTTGGGTTACTTTCGAAGTATTGTGATAGTCCTGAGTTGTCTACCCCATTCCCTTGCTTCTTGGTGTGTTCTGAATCTGACATCGATCTTGTCTCCCTTAATTGCTCCACCTACATCGTCGGCAATAACTGTACCATAACCGGGAATACAAACTGTGCTTCCCAGAGGAATAACTTTCGGATCTACTGCAACTCCCATTGTATAAGCATCTGCTCCCGTTGCTGTTATCCCATCAGCGTACTTGCCACAGCAGCAAGAAGCAGGACAATATGCTGTTGCTTCAACCTTCATCTCTATTTGTGTTTTCGATTTTTCGGCAGTTGGTGAAGACTGTTGGTTTTTCAATTGGACCGTAGGTAACTGGCTTGTTTGTTGGGTCTTTAGGATACTCAATTCCATCTTCAAATTCTTCACGACCAAGTTTTGATTCGTCGCTGCTACATTTGCATACCGTATCTGGAGATTCAGATGCACCAGAGCAAGAACAAGAACCACTACAATCAGAATTATCTGCGTCACTTTCATTTTCTATCCTTTGCAAAAGAGTTTCAACAGAGACTACCGCTTGGTGCCAATCAATGATAGAGTCATCAACTTGAGTTACAAAGTGATTAAGACTCCTCAGGTTTCCGTGGAGCAATGTACCTGTCACACTTGTCAGTCTGTTCCCGGTTGCTAACAAATACTTTATAGTTTTGATTAATTCTTTTGAGTCCATCTTTGATAAACCTCCATTTCCTTTTTATATATTCTATTCCGTGAGTAAACCCTCTAAGCGAATCGTTGAACCGCTTGACCGAATCTTCTGAGAACGGACGGTTCTTTGCTATATCAAGATGGATTCTCGTTGAGTCTAAATTCTTCATGGTATCTCCTTTAAATTTTAACACATCTTTCTCTATGTGTCAAGATAAAAATCTGGGATATAATAGAAAAGAGCAGACTATAAAAAATCCACTCTCTACTAAGGTAATAAAATTAGATTAAATGTCTCTGGTTAGTGAGCAAGTCCCTCCTGCACAAGCGGGTGCGACCCCAAAGTCCACATCGTCTGTCTCTTCTTTCATAGTAGACCAATCCACATCTTTGTATTCTCTGGATAAGTCTTCGTACAATTTTATATTATAAAGATCCTTGAGGAGATAAGTGAAACGTCTTACATCCCCATCAACATAACGAGTTATAAATTTATCACAACTTGCTTTGAAGTCATACATCTCCTTTGTCTTCTCTGGGATTCCATTATTACCTAATAAGAAATCACATGCTTTCCAGAGATTGTTATTGAACGTAACCATTGCTCTCTCAATCAACCCACTAGCATAGTATGAAGAACTTCCATACTCTCTAAGAATCTCCTGAGGTAAAGGTACAGATACGAATGGTGCTTGCGGATAATCCTTGTCTCCACTTTCAGGAAGCAGAGATACACCAGAGAAATGTTTCCGGTTGTTCCAGATATAATTCGTAACGTCATCCCACTCATCTTCTCTGACAGTAATGGTATTTGATACGTTGTGAATCAACCAAGGTTGAACGCTACGAGAAGTGATTGTTCCGGTCTTTACCCAATTACTCTGAGTAGTCTTGACGTTCTCCAACATCTCGATAGCAGATAGGTTGTTTTTTATCTTCGCACCTGCCGGGATCTCACAAACGAAAGACAGAACTACATCAGTATCTTTCCAGACACTTTGCTCTACTGCCATAGGATTCGTCTTTTGAAAATGGATAGCAGGTGCTTCAATCTTATTCGCTTGCGTTCTACGTATGTAACGTGTGGAATGATGAGGATGGATACCACTAGCAGAACCCAAGATACAACTTGACGTACCACTAGGCTTGACACAGGTAAGTCTTGCTGCAGCATTGACCTTGAGGATCTTAGACATTTTCTCATTGACTGCCTTGATGAGTCTTGCCCCTTGCTTCTGAATCTTAGGATCGAAAGCAATCTCAGGACTGTCCATCATTCCTGTCATAGAAACGCCGAGCAATGCTTCTCTTCTTACGATACTCTCAGTGACCTCTCCGAGGTAAGGGAAGTTTGTATACCCCGCCTGAAGTGTACCGAGGATTGCTGCTGCCTTACAGGAGTCGTAAAAGTCTGCCTCTGTAGGACATTTCTTCATATTGATTTCACATAGGTTGCAGAAACTTATACCACTCTGCCCCTTATCATCATAACCGTACAATCCAATCTCACAACAAGGATTGAAGAGTGCTTCCTTATCGTCTGCCCAAACGAATCCGGGTTCGCCAAATTCTCTAACGTGCTTGATGAGATTTTTAAAATCTTCTTTCTTAGTTTCGCTACGGATAAGAAGAGCAGAGTTATTTGATCTTCCTCTCTGTGGATTAGAAGCAAGCCAATCGCCGGTCTTCGCTGTAACCATCTCCTCATCGTCAGGAGAGAAGAGACAGATTGTTGCAGACCTTCTCACACCACCAGACAATACTGCATCTGATAAGTACATAAGAATATCGTATGTATGGATCGGTCTTAGTTTATCAATAACAGAATTGATAACCGCATCAACTGATCTCTCAACATTCTCTAATGCTATTCTGAGTCCGTCAGGTCCGGGTGCTTTGGAACCACTTGACAACGGAGAACCCTTCGGTCTGATTTTGCTGTAGTCAAACTTAACTACCTTACCTCTGTATTCTGGGAAGGGTGTTTCATCGGAATCAAAGAAGGAAGACATAAGAACTCCTGCAGCATCTCCCCAACCTTCAATTGTATCAGGGATCACATAAATCATTTCCCCTCTATTACGTTTAGCAATATGAGGAAGTTTAGCAATGTGATGTTTCTGTACAGAGAATCCTACACCACAACCACAAAGTAAGAGAAACATTGTCTCTTGGAATACTCTTGGACGATCAACGTAAGTTCCGCTGCAATTGTACAGTCTCTCGTTTTTCTTTAGAATTGGATCACCACCGAACTGTAATGCTCTCTGACTTCCTAAAACCTTTTTACGAAGTAACATCTTCTTAGCAAACTCTATGTCCTCTAGAAGTTCTGGATTCTGCTCTATGATATCTTTATAATATTCAAGATGCATACCAAACGCACGATCAATTTGTTCTTGCCATGTTTCTCGTCTCTTCTCTTCTGGAAGATAACGAGCATACTTTGATACTCTGGTGTATTCTGCTAAAGACTTGATTGACATTAATCGTCCTTTTTATCTTCGTTGGCTTTCTTCTGGAAGTCGGTGAGGTTGAAAAATCCATCATCCTCAACGTAAGGTTCTAGTTTTCTTTTGTCTTCTTTTGCTTTCTTACACTTCTCATTCTCTTCCTTTTCTTTTTGTTCTTCACACATAATTTCTCCTACTTAGTCTTCCTTGCAATATCAGCAGCAAGTTGTGCTGCCAAATCTACCTTTGGTATAAATGGTAGCAGAGGTATCTTCTCTGCTGTTGAAATCTTACATCTGTACTGTGACTTATTTTTATGAAGTGTGCTTACAATCTCCTGCATCATAGGAGCAAGAGCATCGTAGAGTCTATTGTTATGTTGAACGTGAAAAGAGTTGTGGTCTGCTGCTGTCTGTTTGTAGTATGGTTCTTTGGGGTCCATACTAAAGTCCACTCCAATCAGTACAATCTTTTTGAATCCAAGGAGTAGACAAATCTTAATAGCATAAAGCAACACACACTTATGCCCTTTGAACATTCCGTATAGAACTGCGGGGCAATTCAGGAATGCATTTCCAAACGTTACACTCCTAACACTATCTTTTGATAGGAGGTACGTCTGTACACCAAACATATTAGGACAGAGACAATTGTACTTCATCTCTTCACCATCTTTGTATGCTAGGATTTTCTTATTGTCTTGGGTTCGGGAATTGAAATCGAAAGTTGTGAAGCGATTCATCGGAATGAATTTTGTTATGTTAGGGTTCTTAGCAATCTGTCTGGGGAATTTCGTTACGTTATCAACCGCTGACCAGAGATTCACATTGTTATTGAGAACTTCTGGCGAGGAATTCATACCATAGGTTGTAATAACTGGGTGCTGCAACATCTTATTGATCTTTGCATTCTCTACGAACCTACCAAGAGACGGTCCCCGACCAATAAGATACACAGTCTCCCCGGCATAAATGTTAAAAAGATTAACGTTAGAAAGATTATGCCTAAAGAAAACGGGATGAGAATAATCAGGATGCACCAGATGACCCATGAAAGTCGTCCAGAGAGGATCTTCAGAAGGGGTTTTGGAAAACTCAAGGATTGGAATGTCATTACCCACTCTGCTCTCCGAAGAGTTCCTGAGTCTTAAGTTTGGTGAGATCCCTAATGAACCCGATCTTTGATCTGAGTAGCGATGAGAATTCCTGACTTTTTTCAATGAGTGCCTCCAACTTTTTAATTTGTATATTTACTTGATTGAATGTAGCGTCTGCATCCATATAGGTCTGAATCTCTTTCGCAGACTTCAGATTCAATTGATTCCTGAACTTAAGTTTATGATGAAGCATCTGAGTCAGACTGTTTCTTATTGCTTTCATATCTCCAATGGCAACTTTCATCTGGTACACATCGTCTATAATTTTCGAATGTGTTAGCATGGCGGTTTCCATTTCAGTATGGAGATTGTTCTTGTCAACCTTGGAGAGATCAGACTGAGAAAGATTCTGTACCTTTATCTTTACCTTTTCCATTCTCTCAGCAAGCGCAACGAGAAGTTTTACTTTCTTCTCAGTATCTTCTTTATCTTTCGTCATTCTTTGTTCCTTTGCTAAAATGTCAAGGTCTAAGTTACGATTCATATGATTACCTACCTCGGCATAAAATGCTGTTGCTGACATTGATACTCCTATAAAAGTATTGCGGGGTTGGTAGATGAATACTTTTCTATTGCTGTTGTAGGAACTATTAACTTCTTAGCAGTGACACATAGAGTATTGAAGTCTTTGATTTCTGCTGCTGCCGGTAGATCCTTTTCCATCAGGGACCAAAGGAATACTCTCTTTCCCTTCTTAAGAAGTTCTCTTGCTTTCTTATTAGCATCGAAGTCCAGATTCTCATTATCCAAAGCGTAGATAATGTTATCAGAACCACCGAAGCGATATTCGAATCTACTAATCTGTTCATCAGTTATCTTCTTGACTCCGTTAACTGCAATACTGTTTGTGAGATTGAGTGAGTCGAAGGTTCCTTCAGCAATCAGCACCGGATGATTCTTATCAACTCTCATTTCGTTCAAGAAGAAATCCACCTCCACATCATCAGGACGGTAAGGACAAGAGAGGAATCTAGCGAATCTCGTATTCAAATTTTTATATCTTCTCGAATGAAAATAATATGGAACATTATCTACCTTATCGTAGAATGGAACTATAATGTAATCTCGGAAGTATGCAAACCTAAACTTCTTTGAATCATGAAAGTCCGGGTGAAGCAAGACCATTTCTTTGATACATTCTTCTGGTATGTTCCTGTTTGAAAGATATGCGTGTGCTTCTGGATTTTCTGTTACAGGGTATGTACAAGTGGAAAAGAACTTACCAACTTGGATTTTTGCTTTCCCAACCTCTGTCTCTAGGATATTCACATACGATTCAGGAGTGACCTCTTCAATCTCAATCGAATTATAAAATATGTCCGGGGAAGTCTCATTGGTTTCAGAGAGACGTTTGATATCATTCATATCACGTTCAGTTAAACCCTTACTTCTTTTGGCAAGTTCCTCTGGGCATTTATTCTCAAAGAAGTACAGAGCAGTCTTAGCAAGTCCACAGTTATGACAGTAAATCATACAAGGTTTTCTACCACGCTCTCTCATAATATAAAAACGCTTCTTAGACTTGACCTTTTTTGAATCGCCACATTCAGGACACCTACCACGATAAGTGTGCTTGTCGACCTTCTCTGTGCGTTCTGAGACGTTATAAAATATCTCTACGTACTCTTCGAAAGTAAGTTCTTTCATTCTCTTTTTCCTTTTGTTACTCATTGTATATCCCTATTATAATGCAAAACTGTGACTTGTCAAGACCTAATACAGACAAAGCCACAGAATAAAACAACACTCGTTATACATTTCGATTATGTTCACAAATACTAATGAAACTGCTACGGAATGCATTCTTCCTCTCCTTGTCTATTTAGGTTCCTTGTATTTCTTATATCTTAACCTTTAACTCTTTTTCTTCGACTTTTTTCTCCATTACTGTAAACCCTTCGTCTATATAAAGTTTCTTCCTTTTCTTTCCGTGCCTTGCTCCATATTTTAAATTACAGGAGCAATCGAGTATGTATACATCAGATTTATTCCTAGTCTTTCTTACACCTCTACCGATGGTCTGCGCTACCGTAATCTTACTCTTACCTGCGTCTATCATCGCTACCATGTTGAGGTTAGGTACATTTATACCTACATGAAATATCTGGAAGTTGGTTACAATGATATAAGGTTTCTTTGAACTTCTACAGTATTCGATTATCTCATCTCTCTCCTCTAGTGCTTTCTTCTCGTCACCACTACCGAAGATACTGAATACATCTTCTGCTTCTGCTTTCTCCTTAATCATATGATACATCTTGCTACCATACTCGATGTTCTTAACCAGTGCTACGATGTTCCTACCACTCTGGAAGTTGTTAACAATCATATTAGTAATGTAAGGATTGCGGAACTCATCATCTTTCTGTAGGAACTCTACCTCTTCATGCCAATCCATTGCTGAAGACTTGCGCTTCATTCTGCTAAGAAATCCTTTTGCATAATTGAAGTCTAAGATTCCAACCTTGACCGAGGAGACTGCTGCGTACTCTTCCCTCAGTTGTTTCAACTTCTTCTCATCTACAACGTATCCAAAGAGGGAGAAGATAGTGTCCTGACTCAAATCATCTTCGGGCAGTGTGCCAGTGCAACCGAAAAAGTATTTTGCGTTTCCGAACTGCAGGATGGATTTCTCTACAGTCTTTGATGCTGCTCTATGAACTTCGTCACATATCACCAAGTCAGTATCCGCAAAGAATCTCTTACCATCTGCGGTATCTATAAGGTTGTGGGTCGAGTTGGTCATAGCAATTGTTATAGGTCTGTTAGTCTGTTTCTCCTTACCGTACAACTTGCCAATGAAATCTGGCTTGAAACCAAAGTCGAGGAGATCTCCAACGAACTGAGTAATCAAACTTTGCAGCGGAACTATAATGACTGCTTTGGAAATCAGATTCTTATAGAACAGGAACCCCAATACAAAAGCAATAGTCAGACTCTTACCTGCAGAGGTAGCGTGAAGTGCAACCCCTAACCTTCGGGTTAATATCTTATAGGCAGTTTCGATCTGATAGTCTCTTACTGCTAAATCGATATCATATTTCTTATCGAACTTCTCTTTGCAAGCACCAATTAACTTGGCGCAGAATTTATGAAACTCTTCATAAGTAAAATCATCTTGATCAGGGTTCAGGAACGGAAGGTCTTTAGGTTTCTCTTTCCACTGCCACGGAATATTGTTTGCTTCTAGATGATCAATAGTCTCTTCTAAGTACCCTGCTCTAATATTTGCAGGAGAGTATGTATTAATCTTCCCATTCCATGCCCCGGATTTGAACTTCGGAGTGAATTGATAACCTTCAACATAATGTGAGTGCTTCCATACAAGTTGCTTCAATGCTTCATCACGTTCTGCTCGGTTGCCTCTCTCAGCAGATACGGAATACTTCTGTGCATTAACTCTAGTAATTGTTATCAAAGGATCTTTTCCTTAAGTTTCAAAACATCTTTCTCGTGGTCAAGTGGAAGGACGGAAGTGTCAGAATTCATTTCATCAATAGTTCCGATAGGTACAACAGATTTAATTTCACTCTTCCCTGTATGATTATGTTCGTCTTTCTCAGGGATATATACGTGAGCAACCTTAACGATACAACGCATTCCACGAGCAACTTGATTACCAATAAAAAGAGTTGTAGGAATATCTACAACCATCCATACAGATGCTTTACGATTGAAATGAACATTGATACCAAAAGGTACAAACCAATCTCCCGCTTTCAAGTCACTAAGTTTAAGTTCTTTCACATCTAACTCCACTAACATGTTTACCCTCCAAATAAAAGACTCCCCAATATTTCAGGGGAGTCCGGGTGCATCTCCCTAACACCCACCCTAGTCGTTTACTTTTATAAGTTTGTATTCACCGTCAAGGAATGAAAGAAGTTCCCCATCATTCTTGAAGATTCTTCCTCTACCATGTCCTGAGTCCAAAAGGAAATACAGAACACTCTTATTGATCTTTGACTTCGGTGCTGCTGTAACGAGATAGCAAGGTATACCCTTCATCCATGCCATAACGAGTTCAGCGATTGTTCCACCGAGTTTATCCTGCTCATCAAAATGCCAGATCAGGAAATCAGAATTCTCTACGTAGTCAATGTCTCCCATGATATGAATAGTACGAGGTTCTTTTGTTTCTTCGTCTTCCTCAATCTTGGTTACACCTCTCCAGATTGCAGACATAGTGGTCATGAATTGGTCCCAGTGACCTCCAAGTTGCCAACCAGTTAACTTCTCACCAATTTCCTTTGCAGAACAACCAACCTTCTGTGCTTCTTCTCTAGTCGGATCGAAAGCGTAGATCCCTCTCTGATTAATGAGAGGAGTTAGTATCTGTCTCCAACCCACTCCTGCATCGTCTTTTCCCGGTGCTTCCATGCTGCCGATAAGATATGTCTTGTAAAGGCAATTCAAAATTGATACTGGTTCTTTCTCATTCATATTACATCTCCGTTCTCTTCAATCTTTTCATCCTCATACTTTGCGAGGATTCTGCGTTCAATTTCTGTAGCACACTGTCTCAGTTCACCACAGAAATTTTTATAGTTGTTATATGAAGGTTTGACGTTCTCTTTACAGAACTTATAAAGGATATAATTCAAATCTCCGTCTGCTTGAACTTGGGCAGCAACCATAACTTCCACAATTGGATCTACTTCATCTCTACGTTCTTGCTTAATATACGGCATCATTTCTCCTTTGTTAATAATTGTACCAGAAAACGCCCCTTATGTCAAGTGGTTTCTCCAACTTCTACAACCTCACAATAGCCTCTATTAATACGTAAATGCTTACCCTCTCTAACTTTAGTCGGTCTAGGAAATACAAAATACAATTCCTGTTCAAAATGTTCATCGAATACATCAGCATTTTCGTCGAAACGTTTTACTCTCAATTCGATTGCAGAGATTCTTTCATCACCCTTCAAATCTACTTCACATTCAAATGTAACTTTCATTATGTTCCTCTCTGTGCTATGCCTTCCCAGTAATCTCTTTCTTGTTTCAGAGATTCAACTAATGCTCTTAATCTTGTCATTTCTTTTATTGCTTCTTTATATTCGAATTCAATAGACGATAGAGGATAATCTTCAAACGTTGTATCCACTAATATCTGCATACGCTCTACAATATCTAACATCACTCATCCTCCTTTACGGTTGTGAATCCCATCTTCTTACAGAAGACAACCTTTGAACATTCTTCTTGCGCTGACCACACACCCTTTGAATCTTTGTGAGATACTACGTAGATACCAAGATGAGGATTTGCTTTTGCTTTCTCTTTAAGAATCTCGTGAAGCAAAACGATACTTGGTGAATCCAAACCTGAATCCAGAATCTCATCCAGTACCAACAGAGAAGTTTCCATTCTATGAAATGCATGGAGTACGTCAAAGAATGAAAGCAGAAGTGCAAGATTGATCTTTGCCTTTTCTCCTGTTGATAGATTGTCATAAGAGTGTGCTTTAAGATTACCGTCATATACATCTGCCTCAAGATCATTGTTAAACTTAATCCTGTGAGGACTGACCATCTTCTCAAGGTACTCATTGATCGCCTTGTTAAGGTAGTTGCGGAAGATGCTGATATAGAAACCATAGAAGTTCTTACCGCCGACTAGATCCCGGCAGACTTTATGGATTTGATAATCACGCTTCACTTCTTCTAACTCTACATTAAAATCTTGGAAGTTCTGATCAAGTGTTTTAATCTCCTCATTGATTGCTTCGATACTTACACCACCCTCAGGCTTTGCATTTAGTTGATTCTTATACTCTGTTAGGAGAGAGGTGGAGTGAGTGACTATGTTTGCATTAGTCTGATAAGTATTCATAGAAGCGTTGGCAAGGTTCATCCAATCACGCATCTTTTGAATCTTATCTTCAAGAGTCGCTTTTTCTTCCTTGACTTTGGTTGCGGAGACTTGTACATCTAAACCTTCATCAGCAAGACGCTTGTTAAGACCGGTGCGAAGTTCCTGAGAAATTGGTTGAGTGCATTGTGGACAGTTACTTTGAGTTGAAATGTATTCGTAATCAGTCTTCAATCTCTGATATTCTTTGCGGAGAGAATCAATAGAAGCGTCAAGGCGAATGATTTCTTCATTGGTTTCATTGATCTTAGCAACTGCAAACTCATGTTTTCTAGTGTGTTCCTCTTTGGTTCCACCAAATACCTCCGACTCAATTCCGTTAAGGATTGTCTGTGCTGCTTCTATCTTGGTTTCTTCTTGAAGTATCTTATGATTCAGATCACCAGAAGTGTCTACTACCTCTCCGCTCTCTGCTGCCTCAACCAGAGACTTCAAACGCTCTATCTCTTCTTCCTTGGCAACCTTCTGGATCTCGAACTTGTCCAACTCTAATCTCTTAGACTTGACAGACTCAGTGAGTTGTACCTGAAGGTAATCGAGAAATCCAAGACGGAAGACTTCATTAATAAATGTTCTCTTCTCATTCTTACCATACTCAAAGAAATGCTTACTAGAAGTTCCATTAAGCACAATAAGATTCTTGAAGACTTCAAAAGATATCCCATCAAGAATCTCTTCCTCAATAACTTTGTTCGCCTGACGCTTCTTTGCTTCCTCACTCTCAGCGACACCATTCTTAATGATAATAATCTTATCAGGTTTCATACCACGTTCAATAATATAAACGTCATCGTCCTTTTTGAAACTCAGACGAACCTCACAGTCACAACCATTCTGAATGTTTATTGCCTCTGCCTTTTTGATCCTGCGTTGTGTCCTACCGTAAAGAGCAAACAGAGGAGCGTCAACCAGAACTACAGTCTTACCAGAACCGTTAGATATAACAGAAAGGTTTTCTTCTTCAGTTACATCATAGTTCTCACCATACACATAAGAAAGACCGGTCTTGTAATCAAAGTGCAACCACTCATTTCCGATGCTCATGAAGTTGCGTATCTCGATGTTTAAGAAAGTGATCAATTAATTCTCCTTGTTATCTTTATCTTCTTCACCAGTTTCGGTTTCACCGGACGCAGTACCACCTACAATTTCATCAACTCTCATGCAGTCGTATAGAACTTGGAAGAGATAGATATCTCCATTCTTACAGAACCTTGACTTAGCCATATAAATGTTAGCCTGATCTTTTGCATCCAATTCATCATTACGATTAATTGTTAGAAGCATATCACAGGTCTGAGCAATACCAATAGAGTCTGATATCTTATCCTGTCCAACTCTATCAGAGAAACTATCACGGTTTGTCTGTGCTGCTACAATCATAGGAATATCATATCTCTGTGCAATAGATCTCAATTCAACAGCAAGCGAAAGACCCTTCTCGTACAATCCCATATTCTTATGAACAACAGACGGAGATAGGAGTCCGATGTAATCTACAATAACAATATCAGGTTTCAGTTCACCTTCACTTGTGATATCGAGATTCCTCATCATTGCTTCAATGTCTGCAGGAGTTGTCTTGTATCCCGGCATTTCTTTTATGATGAGACGATTACCCTTTGTCTCTTTTGATTCAGAAATCAACTCTCGTAGTTTCTGATCTCTGAATTGTGCAACTTCAGTCATTGGGGTTTCAAGAAGACAAGCGTCAAGTCTTCTACCAACCTGCTCTTCGTCAATTTCCAAAGTGATATAAAGAATCTTCAAACCTGTCTGCTCTTGATTGAGTAGGAGGTTTGCTACGAAGTTAATCAACCAAAGAGTCTTACCTGAGTTGGAGGGACCGGCGATAACGTGAAGTGCTTTACGATACCAACCACCAAACACATCATCAAACGTTGAGAATCCTGTATTGACATAGGAACCAAAACTGCTAGGTCCGTATCTCTTGTCAATAAAAGAATCTTCATGAAACTCCTGTCCGAGATTGTTGTCAATGATTGCATCATTCAACCGGGAGATTTGGTTTCTTATTTTCTTATAGTCACCCCTCGCATATAGATCATAACTGTTCACAAGGAATCGCTTCAAGAAACAACCCTGAGAGAAGTTATCAAATTTGTCGAGAAGGTAATCGTGTGAAAGGTGTTTTGTTTTCTCATAGTTCGCATAGACTTCATCCCAAGTTACCAACGCCTCTTTCTTGTCTTCAGGATCTAACTCTATTTTGTAAACAGACTGGGCAGGAACCTTACCGTATGCTTTGTAATGCTTCTGCATAACCTCAAAGAAGCATTGATACTTCTCCGAGAAGAATTCCGATTCCAGACGTAGCATGTATGCATGAAAACTTGAAGCGTGAAAGAATAGTACAGTGATTAAATCCAGTTCTGTTATGTTCTTTTCCTGTGGCATATTCAGTTCTCCTTAAGATCCGTCTATATATTATACCACATACATAGACTATTGTCAATACTAGAATAGTAATGTCTGGACAAACTTATTGTCAGAGTCTAAAAATTTGAATCCCAGAATGCTATCTAATGTTATATTAAAACGCAATGCTTCCAATGTAGGATTTAGAGGATTTAATATAAGCCTGTTAAACATATACTCTACATCAAGTTTAAAATACTTATATAGGACAGGGTGCCAATCGGAACCTATCGGAAGTGTGATCGCTTTGATCCCGAGAGCATTTGAAGGACATATAAAAACTATCTTACCCTTCTCACCCTCTTGGATCTTCGATAAACCTCTGAGTTCGGGGTCGTGATCAATCAGTGCGTTGTATGCCATTGCTCCTGCAATATGATACGGAGTCTTCTTGGCAAAGTAAACTACCGCACTCTTCTCACTCTGTATCACTATATTCGATCCGTCTTTGTACTTCCAGATATTCCTAACACCTTGTACATAAGAAATGTCATCAATAGGCATATTAGGAAGTTCATCAAACTTGTTACGAAGGATTACTTGGAGTTCTCTCTGAGTCAAACCATTCATAAGTTTGATTGTAGTTTCATGGAGGAACTTCTTGATAGGTTTCGAGAGGTTGGACTTCTTAAATTCCATTCCCTTAATCGTGTAGTCCTCTGGTGGATACTGACTCGTCGTTTTATCATAAACAACCTTGGCGATATATTTCTTCTTAGATGTAATCAAGAGTTTCGATATGACTTCCTCAGTCTCAAACTGATACTCATTGTCTGTGAGCATAATATTCTTACATACACTATCCAAGTTCTCTTTGATTGCTGCCTTAATCTCTTTATCAATCTCAAGACAGGCTTTGACACACTCTTCCCGGTTCTCTTCTGAGATCACAATACCTTTGTACTGAAGAATCTTCCCGTAGTTAATGAAGACTGAATCTGTATCACAGTACATAGCGTCGAAGAATGGATTCTTACGCTTCAGGTATTCCATTGTGGACTTGATAACGTACTGACCGGTTGCTGTAACTGCCTCAGCGAGATCTGTATGATAGAATCTACTCCACTTAGTTCCGATGAATCCATACAGGGAGTTAAGTCTAATCTTATAAACCTGCTGAATGGTATTATACCTGTCAGAAAGTTGCTTATCCTCAAGATTCCCAGACTTCTGATACTTCAACTTGTAATCGAAGTACAACTTCTTATTCTTTTTACGAATGGCAATCCACTGGTCAAGGAGAGCAGGGATAACACCACGGAAATCCTTTGTGAAGATTGTACCGTTTGCTCCAACACAAAGGTTTCTACTTTGTAGATAAGTTCTGAGTTCTTCAAATGTATTGAACTGAACAACCTCAGGTCTACCCTGAACTGTATTGATCTTTTTCTTATTGTACTTGTTGTATGACTCAAGAATCTTCTCTTGGTAATCCCCTAGAGACAACCACAGAGGAGAATAGAATTCTACAATGTACGGACCTTGCTGACTTGGTATATCGCCACTCTGAATTTTACCTCTGTATGCATCAATAGATATATTCAAAGCACGGATACAGGAAGGATACAGACTAGCAACATCAAATACTGTCACATAGTCGTACAGTCCCGGTTCGGGAGTCATAACGTATGCTCCGAGAAACTTGGCAGTGTCTTCTGGTGCTTCCTTTGTCTCTGGAAGTTGAATATCTTGCTCTTGACAGTAGCGATAGATTGCAGCGTCATGAATTCTCAACCACGATACGTCAAGACCGATTGCCTTATCGAAACTAATCCCCGACATATAACAACACATAACAAATGTTTCCATAAGTTTTTTCTTGTTGTCAAGTTCGTAAACCAACTTTGAGTCTTGGATACAGTATCTTACAAAACCGTTCCAATCATTTTCGTAAAAGTCCCTGAGTGAACCTTCATACTTGATCTTACCTTCCCCACCAATCTCTACCTCTTCTTCTTCTACGATAGCAGCAAGAGCATAGGAACGTCTCGGAGTCAACTCAAACTTCTTATAGAGAATCATATAATCTACAATGTTGATTCCGTTGGTAAGGAATCTTCTTGCTTCATTCTTAATCCAAGCAGATCCGTTTCCGAAATGCCTGAGAGATTTGTCACCAAAGAGTAGAAGCATTCTATTAAGAATGTAAGGTATGTCATAATCAGCAACGTTCCAACCTGTAATGATTTCAGGGTCGGTATCTTTGAGATACTTCATGTACTCTCTCAGAACTCCACACTCATCACCACAATCTATATACTCAATGTTATCTTCGAGTGCGTGAACAGTATCATTGTAAGGATGAATCCCGAAGAGCATCGTTTTATCTGAAGATGAATCGTAAGAAGAGATCAGAGTGACTCCACCTCTTCTTGCACCTTGTCTATCTGGTCCAACATCCCACGCTTGCAAGAATCCCTTATCATCCATCTGTGTTTCGATATCCATAAACTGAACACGGAGGGGAGGAACTTCATCCTTCTCTGCGTCGAATTCAAATTCATCAGCGAGGAATTTTATGATAGGGTTAACATCGTAGGAGAATCTACAAGGGCAGGTTCTAATTGCTGAAGGAAGTTTCTTATCGAAATATTCACAGGAGATACCTGTGAGGATTGGATTACCGAAGAGATCTTTTCTGAGATCAGGAGTAGTGCCGATTGTCTGCTTGACAACAGCATCACCGTTAGGGACAAAGATTTCATTCTCTACAGTCTTCTGACCGTACTGCTTTACCCATTCATCGTTATCGTCTTTTTCGAAATAGGTATATTCAATTTGCTTCTTAAACTTATTATAGTTCACCATCCCGTAGTTGTGTATCTTGTCCGACATTATCAGTCTCCTTAGTTTCGTCTCGTGCTAGTTGCCCTTCAGGGACTTCCTCACGAATAGTTTTCAATGTGTTCACTATGCCACTTCTATAACCTCTTTCGAATGAATACTTCATAGCATTTGCAAAATTACATACTGTCCATTCTTCCGCTGCTTGCTTTGGATCTTTGTATGTATTGATAACCTTCCGGCAGATATGTTGGGCAAGTTCCTCTTGAAGAACAATCCCGGCAATCTCTAAACCATTTGTTATAACAAACGCCTCTTCAACCATAGTGTCACAGAGTTGAACAAATGACTTCAAGAGGTTTTCCATTTTAGGGTCGAGACTCATTCTACTTCCTCATCAATCCTTAGGGTTAACATTTTAGTACGAGGATAATCATCCATCAAACCATAGAGGAGAACCTTACCCTTTGGAACCTCAATACCATTTCGCTCCATATAAAGAGTTAGAGCAGATATTATTTCACCTTCAGTGAACGATCTTGAGTGGTGAATTGGTTCTGGTTTAGGTTTCGTCGTTTTAAATCCTTCAATCATAACTTCTCCTACACCAATACGAAGTGGTCAGACACACCAAGTAAAGTTTTACCATCTGTAGTCTTGTATGCTTTGTTAGTTGCGAACTTACTTTTGTAAGAATAGTTCTCACGCTCTTCATCGTTTCTGTGAATGTGATGGAGGTTCGCATAACAATCTGGAAGAGTAGGTTTGTCATCTTCACCAAGATTCTCTTTGGCAGTTCCAATAATCTGTACAATCTTTCGCTTCTCAAGTTTCTCAGCAATAACCCAGACACGAACTACGTCTTGGTCATCAACTCCTGCTTCGTTCTTACCAATGAGTTTGAAGAGGTCTTTGAAACTCACAAGCGCATAAGAAGGATACAGAACATCATTGTCACTCTCTTTATCAAATACCTGTATGATATGTGCGCTCTGATAGAAAAGAGTCTTACCCTTCTCATTCTTCTTGTTGGTCTTGATTCCATATCTGCGTAATTCCTCAGCGACGAATCTGATACTTGATGAAGGTGTAAACCTCACTACACTTTCCAAATTGCTCAATGTATCATCCATGAGTTGTACCTTTCTTATCTACGGTGTATTCTAATGTCAGAGGTTCTCCACAAGAAAGACCCTCGCCTTTATGTTCTCTAGTTTTGAAAATATGGATAACCCCGGTATGAGTTTTCTCATCGTAAATATGAACGAACCGTCCAACCAAGGTCATTATACTTTCCAGAAGAATGTTCATCAGAAGATAAACTTGTTCTGGCTTTACCTTCATATAATACATCAACTTGGTGTAATTGTCAAGGACTTTCTTTAGACTTTCTTTCATAAACAGGTTCATCATCATACCATAAACTCTAAGAACGTCGATGTTTTTGTCCTTAATCCCCTTACATGCTATCTCTTCGTTGCCAAATTCGATGAGAATTGAACTCTCAAGATCTGCTGCTAGGGTATAATATGAACAGAGAAGAAATTCCTCCATAGGTAACTTCACATCCCCCATGTGATTCTTCAATGTCTCCACACACCGCAGAACCTTTTGCCAATCCAATGCTAACTTGACATACTTCCTGAGGTCACAGACAGGGCAGAGGTGGGGATTCTTATCAACATTCATATCAAAGTCCCGCAGGATCAATTCTATTTTTGATATTTGGTTGAGGAATAGTTTGAACTGCTCATTGTTGAGTTTTAGCGTTTTGAGATTGTCAAGATCTACTTTTACATAACCCATTTGATCAATTCATCTCTAGAACCAATACGATTAGCAAAAGTCTCTAGGCATTTCTTCCAAGACTTGATATGGTTCCTCATTTTGGTTTTCTCTTTAGAAGTCTTACCGGTAGGTTCAGGGAAGTCGAATCCGTATATTCTGTAGTATATGGAATAGAACAGAGACAGTGCTATACCAATTGCGTCGAGTTGGTCATTCTTCTCTTCATATCCCTCAAATCCATACCGTTTCATATTCTCACAGATAAGTTCCTTAGTTGCATTCCCCATTGTCGAGGCGATCTTCTTAACGCTAGGAACTGGTGCTGTGTAGAAGTAAGGGTCAGCATCTCGCCACAAGGAACTTCTGAGGGCAGACTTCAATGCACCTTTAAGTTCTGCTAGTTGTGTGGTAGAACCCTGTGAATGATATGAATAGTCTTCAACAATGACTACATCTGGTTGGTGTAACTTGATAAGCGTCATTGCGTTGAAGACAATGTTCTCAATCTTCCTCATAAACAAATGCTCTTCCATAGCAGTATCCGAGAGGTAAGTATGATCTCCCTCTGCAATCATATCTCTTTGCTTCTTACGACATGCTGCAAGGTCTTTGGTTAGTTGTTTCGGACATTTGATCTCATCTTCGTGTACAACTTCAAACACAGAGTCTATCCCTGTGCGGTCTACATCGGATTCGAGGTTAATGAGTAAATCCAGAAGTCCTGCTCTATCTAACCTATCAAATTTACACTTAGCGACACAAATTCCCGTAGATGATAGGGAAGCATCGATCCCACAGATTGTAAAAGTTCCTTGCATAAATTCTCCTTGTGGGAGATTCTATCAGAACCCGGATAGGTTGTCAAGGAAAAAATCCCGCCAAGATTCTTATAACTACTATTCAATAGAAGTTACAATTGTTACAAAAGATACAAGTGAATATTGCGGTTGTTACAAACGTAGCATATTTGTATTCTGTTACAAGTAAGATAATTCAGGAAATTGTAGCAAGAGATTATTCTTTGAAGAAAATCGAAGAAAGATCTTGACTTCCGAGAAATTTATGATAGACTTGGCTCAAACCAATTCCCACAGGAGAGAAACTTGAAGATTGTAGAACCATCAGCGAAACTACTCTGGAACACGTTTGCGCCAGAATGCGAGATCGAATCAGCAGGGAGAACTTGCTACAAGTCTGAGGATGATATTACTGAAGGAACTGCTGAAGAATTTATCAGAATGATTATCAAACGTGGTCACGAATCAGTTCTGGAACATGCCTCCGCTTCATTCCGAATAATTACTGACAGAGGAATCTCACATGAAATTGTGAGACATAGACTTGCTTCCTACAGTCAGGAGTCTACACGTTATTGCAATTATAGTAAAGAGAAATTTGGAAAAGAGATTACTGTAATCAAACCTTCGGGAATTGAAGGAGGTGATGAAGCAATATGGACTGTCTCTATAATGGAAGCAGAGAAGAATTATTTTGAACTTCTCGAAAGGGGGTGTTCACCACAGCAAGCGAGATCAGTTCTTCCTACCTGTCTCAAAACAGAATTAGTTATGACCTGCAACTTCAGAGAGTGGAGACATTTTCTTAAACTTAGAATGCCGGTAGCAGCACACCCGGATATCAGAATCATTGCAGAAGAAATATGGAAACAGTTATGGACTATCGCTCCTTCGGTATTCTCATTGGAGACATTACGATGAAAACAATCAACCATAACATCTTAGCAGATCCTACGAAATTCGACATCATCCTCATTCCCGTATCTGTTTATCAGAAAAAGAATGGAACTTCTCCGGTTATGGGTGGTGGTATGCTTGAGGAGATTGTAGCGAAGTGTCCAAGTCTTCCAGAGCAAATTGGAAAAGCAGTGGAGGTGTACGGAGGTTGCCCTTCTATCCTTAGTCATATTCCTAATACACCAAAGCCTACAAAGTTTGCAACATTCCCAGTGACTCCAAGTAACCTTAGAGCAGAGAATCCAGACGACTATGTATTCAATCGACTCAAGGGAAAGTTCAAGAAGTATTCTTTGATCCCCGGTTGGGCAGTTGCTCCAAGAAGTGACGTTGTAGAGTTCTCGGCAATCAAGTTGCTTGAGATTATCAGGTACTACAAACTTGATGTGGTTGCTCTACCTTATGATATGTTTAATTTCGATGAAGAGGACAAGGAACATTCAGATAGAGTCCTTCATATTATTGAAAGGATTATCACAGAGAGTTTACTTTTAGTAAAGCGTCCTAAGGAAGCAGTACAAGGTACGGTCCAGACTACTGCAAGTTCACAAGTTTATTTTGAAGAGGGAGAATGAAGTGGTTAGTGAGACTTGTCCTGTTTGTTCAAGGTTGAGGTTCAGTGTAGTAGTCTCGTACTCTGAGATTGATACAGTTCAGGATGGAAAGCAGTGTAAGAAGTTAGGAAAACCGTATCCATACTTTCAAGTAGTATGTGATGAATGTGGTTTCACTCTTAATTATGGTTTTGGATCGAAAAGGAAAGAGAATGTCTAAGAAGAATAGTACACTAATCGTTTGTGTTTTAGACAGGTCGGGATCAATGTCGACAATCCTTGACGATGCTGTCGGAGGATTTAATACGTTCCTTGAAGAGCAACAGAAGGTCAAGGGTAAATGCAATATGACCGTTGCGATGTTTGACGACAAGTACGAACTCAAGTATAACAATGAATCAATCAAGAAGGTTGAACCATTCACTAATACATCATACTGTCCTAGAGGTTGTACTGCTCTACTTGATGCAATTGGTAAGACAATCAACAACGTGAATAAAGAAATTGATGAACTTCCAGAGAAGAAGAAACCAGAGAAGGTCATCCTTGTAATTCTTACAGACGGTGCTGAGAACGCAAGTAAGGAATTTAACAGCACAAAGATTTCTGAAATGATCAAGGAGCAACAGGAAACTCACAAGTGGGATTTCGTATACCTTGCAGCAGATGAAGCAGGATTCAAAGCAGGTCAGCAACTTGGATTTGCAAACAGCACGAGATATGATAAGAATGACGCTCGTGCAATGTACTCCTGTGTGAGTGAAGCAGTCGCAACTTCAAGGTGTTCTGGTAAAGTAGTTGAGATTGACAAAGATATAACTTGACACGTAACTAAGATTATGGTATAATGTTTTTGTAGAGTAAATTTTCAATTAGTCATAAGGAGAAACGAGATGACAGCACAAGCAGGAAATGATGGAAACAAGAAGGACATTTGGTACAAGCCTGTAAAGCAGTCTGACTATCAAGCGATCAGTCAGATTGGGATTGTAACCATTCAGATTCGTATCCTTCCGGGGTTCAATGCAGGAATGATGTATGAAGCGGTATTTGAAAAAGATACTTCAACGTCGATGTATCCTAACAGCAAGAAGTGGTTGCTTCCTGTTATGGTTCTCAGCGATCCTCTTCATCCTGAGATGAATGGTCAAGTTAAGGTTATGGATATTTCTAAGACGTTGCGTAATGCAATTGTTGGTCAGAATACTCCACCTAACTACTTTGACCCTAACGCCGGTTTCAATTTCAATGTTGTAGTTGAATTGCAACAGAGCAAGGACAAGACTCAGTGGTTCCCGAACTATGGTAGGTCTGGATTTGATACTTCACCTACTCAGATCAACACTGCATATATTATGGAGAAGTTGAATGAGATGGGAATTACAGACTTTGCTGAGTTTGTAAAGAAGTTGAATGACTACTTCTTGAAGAAGAATTCCCAACCTGCCTCAGGTTCATATCAAGGTCAGGTTAGTCCTCAAGCAACAACTCCTCCTTCTGCCTACGGAGCGGGTCAGGTAGCAACGCAACCTGTAGTACAGACAGCACCAGTAGCAGCACCAGTAGCAGCACAACCTGTACCTATGGCAACTCCGGTAGCAGCACCAGTTCCTACAGCGGTTCCTCAACCAGTAGCAGTACAACCAACGGCAACTCCGGTTGACCCGAACCAAATCCCTTTTGAGTCAGCACCCACAGTTCCACAACCAGTGGGTGCGCAGCAACCAGTAGCGCAACCAGTTCCACAAGCACAAGCAGCACCAGACGGTGAGGACTTTGAGGCAATCTTCGGTACTCCAAACGCACCAACTTCCTAGTAACAATCACCAAACCTTTCGGGATGCTTAATTGTGTCCCGAGGGGTTGTATCAATTAAGGAGAGACATTGGGTATACTATCAAAAATGTCAAAAGAAAAAGCATTCAAAGATTCTATACAATGTGTAAAAGATATCAAGTCCCCCGGATATATTTCTACGGGTTCTTTTGCGTTGAACGGAATCTTGTCTGGTGACGTTTACAAAGGCGTTCCAGAAAACACAATTACCGCACTAGTTGGAAAATCAAACTCCGGTAAATCATTCCTCATGGCACATATGATCAGAGGTGCAATTGAAAATGGTTACGAAGTTCTTATATTTGATAGTGAGAGAGCAGTAAGACCAGAATTTTACGAATCGTTGGGTTGTGATACCAGTAAGATTTTCAGAATCCCTGTTGGTAGTGTTTCTAATCTAAAGATACAAGCATACGAGAAGATTCAGGAATTTTATGAACGTGCAGAAGAGAAGGATAAACTGTACGTGGCAGTAGATTCTATGGGTAATCTTGCAACTCAAAAAGAAATGGCAGACGTAGAGAAGGGTAAAGCAGTAGCAGATCAAGGTTCCGGGGCAAAGGACCAGAACTCTGCTTTTAGAATCATTGCCTCACTTGCCACTGAGTATGATTTCCCGCTTGTCTTTACGAATCACACATATGCTGCTATTGGTGATATGTTTGCTACAAGAGAAATAATCTCTGGTGGTAGCAAAGCAGTATATAACAGTCATATAATAATTTACGTTGAGCGTCTTGTCAATAAAGAAGAAGTAGAAGATGCTCTTGGTAAGAAAAAGAAGACACACGTTGGTATAAGAATTAAAGCAACCACAGTAAAGAACCGAGAATACCCAGAAGAGAACACTGTGTATCTTGACCTGAGATATGATGAGGGTATGAATCCTTTCTCAGGTATGTTACAATTCGCTATTAGGGCAGGAGTCTTAGAGAATAAGCCAAAAGGCTATTTAGTCACAGCAACAGGTAAAACAGTCTACGAGAAAAATCTTAACACACCTGAAATATACGATGAAGCAGCACTTGCTAAGATAAATGAATGGTTAGGTAAAAACGGATATTCTTCTCTCGCTGATATTTTCTCTGAAGATGTTGCTAAAGCATTAGGAGATGGAGATGGGAAACCGTAAGGTATGTAATGACACTAAAAAACATTACGTAGACAAGAAAGAACTAAGAGCAGAAATAATCCAGTGTACTAAAGAAGGAAAAGTGTCTGATAAGTTGGCAGATATGTTTATAAAAATTGTAGATGGCGTTGGATTGAGGTTTAATAACTTAGAATACTATGGAGTTATGGATGATGTGAAGCAAGACTGCCTCGTACTCCTCCTTCAGAAGTATAATAATTACGATCCAGAGCGGAGAAGCAAGACTACAGGACAAAAGACTTCTCCCTTTGCTTTCTTAACGACTATTGTGTATCATCAAATGATGTATAAGGTATCAAGAGAGAAAACCAGAAAAGAAAAAATCAACCATATGACCCAAACAGCCAGAAGGTTTATTGAAAAACACGAGAGAGGATAGGATGATTATAGTATTAGGCGATCTTCATGTGGGATTACGTAGGAATAACAAGGTCTTTCACGATATTCTATTCAAAGAACTCGAAGCAATCTTAAAGAGAGTTACTAAAAAAGATTCCGTTGTTATATTAGGTGACATATTCGATAGCAGATCCTCCGTTGACTTCAAAGTATTGAATGATGCGTGGGATTTCTTTATTAAACTATCTAGATCCTGCAAAGAGATCTTCATCCTCGCCGGAAATCACGACCTCTACTACCGAGAGAACAAAGCAGAGTTTGTAAATTGCAGATTCCTTCGATTCGAACCCGGAGCGGATTCAAAAGTTGCACCAGTTCATATCGTCAATGATATTACAGAAGCAAAGATAGCAGGGAAGAAATGTCTTTTCATTCCGTGGGTTGACTCTAATGAAATGAAAAGTAGAGCAGTCGATGCAATGTTAGGTGAGTATGATGTAATCTTTGGTCACTTCGAGATTATAGGATTGTACGGGCAACATGCTATTGATGAAAGAACAATGTTTGAGAATGAAGACTTTCCAAACGATACAGTAATCCTCTCTGGGCATTATCACAACCGCTCACAAAAGGGAAAGATACAATATGTTGGTTCGCTAATCAACTCTACATTCAATGATGTAGGAGAGACAAAGGGAATTCATTTAATCAAGAAGAGTAAAGTAGAATTTGTAGCAGGGAAGAGTCCAGTATTTGAATATATCACTATTGATAATCCAACAGGATTTTTGACTGCTATAGAATCTGCTTCTCCAGAACAGCTTGATAATATTAAACAGAGAGTCAATGGTAATATCATAAAACTCATTATGAATGAATATGGTACTGACAACGAGAAGGTATTTAAGTTTATAAAGGGTATGACCCCGTTGGAACTAACAGTCAGCTACAATCGTGTTAGTTTTGACAACGGGGATGAGGGAGAGGAATTTGAAGGATTCGATTCTCGTTCTGATATTCAAGATATCATTCACAAGTATATCGAGAAAGTTCAGGACAAACTTCCAGATAATATAAATCCTGATGATATAAAATTACTTGTAGCAAAGAAGCACCAAGAATTCAAGATAGATCAAGCGAGTTAAACTACTTCTACGAACCCATGTTCTGTAAGCGGTTTCCATCGAATATGGAAATGTATCTTTCCTGTCGCACCAGTACCGCTCCATGTGAAACGTACATACGTATCAACTGATTCTTTTGCTACAATTCCAAAAACTGCCTTTTTAAGATCGACCTCTTGCATGAGTTTAGCACTTGCGGAAGAATATAATACTAAAGCATCTGCCGCCTTTTTCTCTCTCACGAATAATGATCCTGCCGGTGCGGAAGCACTATCCACCACATCCGTAATATCTGTGGACGCTCCATCGTATAATGTAAACTTAACATTGTCGATATCAGCATGTAATGCAGTTTCAACATGACCTCGTATTCCAAGTATCTGAACAGCACCAGTTACTTTGAATAAATTATCACTTCCTGCCCCACCACCAACTACTGAAAAATCTGTTTCGTGATACACCTCATCCTGAAACGAGAAGTTACTCCAAACGTTAGCGTGATCAACATCAACCCAACGCCCATCACCTGCACCACTTGAACAGTTAAGTATTGTCCAATCTGCTGAACCTGTTGCAATAGAGTATCCACTAGTTTCATATCCTACAGATGTACAGCCAATAATTGTACCTGTATCAGCTCCACCGTTGATCTTATAACCGATAGAAGCACCAATGCCTACAGTCTTACAATTATTAAGCCTAGATTGCCCACCTTGTATGTCGTAAGCTATACTAGTCTGATTGCCAGAAGCATAATTATCAATCACAGTGCCTGATCCAGTGATCTGGATACCAATAGCACCAGTTGATACTTTACCGTCACTAACATGACACTCAATGCCGCTGATTAGTAGACCAGTCTCACCTGCGGCGGGTGTGATCTTGTGCATACCTGTTAGTTTACAACTGTTACCACTAATTGTTAATGCTGTACCAGTAGCAGGGTCAATCAAAACACCTATCTCACACCACAACTCAGTAGCATCTTTATCTAATTCTAATCCTGTTTCGGTGTAAGTTCCTGCTTTAACATTAATTGCGTCCCCGGCTGCACACCGACTCAATGCTTCTCCAATAGTCTCAAGTGATTCTGAGGGAGTTCCTCCTGAATTAATATCTGAACCATATACTTTGTCTACATACCAAATATCTCCACCAAACTTTTTTACATGATTGTCTGGTTGATAACTTGGAAAAGTAGTATAAGTTCCATTATCAATTCTTGCTCCATCACCACCTCCAGAACTACAATTTCCAATGACTGAATTTGTACATCCTGCATCAACCTGATAACCTGCTGTTGCATGTCCTTGAGAACCACAATTTCTTAATCTAGTTTTATCACAAGAATTTGTTGCCCAAAAGCCAATTGAAATGTCTGCTATCTCTCCACCAGTACAACAATCCCTAAGAGAGGTATTATCCCCTTGGATTTTAAACGCAGCAATTAATGGTGAAGCACATCGACATAATCTCAAATCATTTCCATTACCAGTTATATCATATCCTATATCTGCTGTAGAAGAACATGAGATACGAATATCTTGAAAATAATTGAAATTTCCAGTAGACTCAATACCAGTTTCATTTGCCGCAGGAGTAATGAGTAAAGATCCATTATGACAACCAACCCAACAATAATTCCCACTAACAGTTAAACCTGTTCCACTAGCAGGATCAAGTATAGCTCCAATCTCAAACCACAACTCAACTCCACTTTCATTAAGATCTATTCCGACCTCAGTATATGTTCCCGCCATTATCGTAATACCATCACCAGACGAGCAAGCTGTAATAGCTTCACCAATTGTTTTAAATGCTGTTTCTGGTTTCGTACCATCACCACTTGCGGTTACAGCGGCATTAACATACCAAAGAACTCCACCAAACTTTTTTATACGTGTTGTATGATCAAAATAACTCATTGAATCCTCCTATAATATTATCCAATTACTTCCGGTACTCTGTATGGATATATTATCCCATTGTTGTACCTCTTGTGTTAATTCGCCATCAATAGTTTCTGTACCATTACCATCAACTGTGATAACTCCTGTACCTGTATTTTTGATATTGTATATCTTCGCTCTTATTCCTACAGCACTAGGAAGTGATATCGTAAATGTATTTGCTGTGCAATCTACTGTTTGGTCTGATTCTGTTAGAGTGTATGCTCCGGTCTTTGCTACATAAGAACAACAAGACACACCAACTTGTGCAGCGGTTACTGCGTGAGGATTAGATAGGTTGCTTGTATGAGCATCTAAATCTGCCTCCCTTGCAACTTCTGGGTGGAAATTCGCACCTTCTACTGTAATAAGTTCTCGCTCTGACATTTTAATTCCTTCTATACGTAGATCTTCGTACCATCAACCGTCACATAAACTCCGTTCACAACTACATAATCATTATCAGAAGGTACAGGAGCAACAATAGGAGCAACACTAGGATTGTATGGAGTAGGAGCAATAGTATTACCTGCTGCATCGGTAGTTCTAAGTTTCTCAGGTTCACAACGTTGAACGATGCTGAACTTCCATTCACAAGGTTCATCATCACAAGGTTCGTAAACTGCAATAGTGGGTGAATCAAATACAGCACAATCAGGAGAGCAACCATAAAGAGATACATTCAAGAGTTTTCCATTGTACTTTGTGTGTGGATTTCTCAAATATACTCTTACGTCGATACTATCTCCAAATCGAATTGCGAAACCTGCTTCATTGTTGAACAAAGCCATATCGTAAGTCTTGTGAACTTGCGAAGTATCAATCTGCATAGGTCTAGGGAAGTCTGTATACGTAAGAAGACTTCGACCATTGACAAGTATATCAATATAGAGACAGACTATTCTTTCTCTAATCTGTTCAACAACCATCAAGTGATCTTCAAACAGTGAAAGTCTAATACCTTGGAACAAGAAGTTCATTGGACTCTTAACCATATCCAAGTAAATTCTATCTTGAAGAGTATCGTTACCACTTCTGTTCTGAAGATGAATATTTGTCTTGTACCAGTTGTCTCCGGTTTCCCATTCAATCAATGGATAACCTATAAAGAAAGTTCCTGTACCATCATCGACTGCTGTGTAGTTTGTGCTATCGTCTGATATATTTGTTGTACCCTCAGTAACATGAATGATTACATCTTCCAAGGAAGCAAGAGTTGGATATGATGCATCTCTCGCCCAAGCACCTGCAGCAACTACATACAATCCATCATCAGTACCAATCGTTTGATTTTTTACTAGAACTACATCACCTGCAATAGTAGCAACTCCATCAATAGTTTGCGGTCCTGCAAGGATAATATTTGCAGTGGTTGCTACTCTTGCAAACTCATCTGCCCATAATTCTTTGTAGTTGATATATGAAACACAACCGGAGATTGCACAAGTAAGGTTGTTCTCGTTGAACGTAACCAAGTCAACATTGTTTATGGTAATTGAAACTTCTATGAAATCATCCTCGTAAATCAAGAAGTCACAATCGAGAGTATACTTTTTCATGTTGTGATCTTCGAACTCAGGAATTTGAATCTTCTCAATTAAACCACCATTAATCTTCAATTGTATATCATACTGTGCTTTCTGAGCAAGAGGAACCGGCAATCGTAATGTCACTCCACTCAATCTGAAATCTACAGGAGCATAGAAACTATCATAGACAGTATTGTAGTTTGTTGTACCTACAACTTCTCTTATATCAGAATCATATGTACTTGCAGCAGCATACGGATCGTAATCTGAAGCAAGAGTAGTTGTGCTTTCTTCTGTAGGAATCTTCTGCCAGTGACCACGAAGAGTCACAGAGAAAGAATTACCTACTCTCCAAGGTTGGATTGTATCTAGATCTTCTACCTGTGCCGACATATCTGTCCTTATTTAAACTGTATCACACTCCAACATCCAACCAATAAGAAATACTTTCAAACCGTATCCATTACCTTCAGCATACTGTACACCAAAACGAAGTATAGAATCTGCCGCTATTGTATACTCGAATGGATCGTATGTACACTCTTGAACAGTATCTACCATATACAAGTCCGGGGTTGCCAGTGCATTGCTAACCAACTTCTCATCAGAGAAGATAGTTAATGGTATGTGTTGAGTTGTAGGGGTTGAAATATTTAGTCCTAATAAATTTACCGGAACGTTTGATTCGTCGTCTCCGAAATCCCATAGGTTTACTTTGATACAACCGTAAGTTGTTTCTTGATGGAGACAAATCTTAATCTTCTCAATCCACATTGGGAACTTAGGTGAGGTGATTCTCATAAAAGCCAAGTCAGTATTCTCATCTAGACTACCAGTGTTAGGTTTTGGATACGAAGCGAATGCATAACTTGTCATATTCGCTCTTGGTATTCTAGACTTCTGATTCATATCAAAGTCTAACCTAGTATCGTTAGGAGTTGAACCCTGAATGATATACTTCTTCCACTCTGCAGTCAGCGCAGTTGGATAAGGTCTTGGAAGATACATTGCTGTGTCGTTTGGATTACCCATTTTATATTCCTATGGAGTGTAGAAATCACCAACACCGTCAAACCAGAGTAATGAAATTGCAGTTCTACTCAATTGATCGCCAGTGATTGCAGTCTCGTCTATGAATGCCCAAGGCACAACCTTCTTATTATAAGAAGTTGTATCTGCTTTTAGCTTTTGTTGCGTACCGATAAAGAATGATGAATCGTTAGTAGGGGTTACACCGTTGTTTGTTAGTGTAATAGAACCAACGTCCACATCATTTATATACATAGTCAACTCTTGAGTCGATTGGTCTAATTGTATCACAACCAAGCACCACAATTCTGCCAATGATATTGTACTGTTAGAACTGAAGTCAAGGTTATCGGAAATTAATGTACGTATTGTACCTCCGTCATTAATCTCAAATACCATATTGAACAATTCGGATAGAGTTGAAGTTGGATCTTCCCTGCGGAGATACAACCTATAAGATTTATCTGCTGTCAATCCATCCTCTGCCCATTTAGAAAGCAGAACCCATTCTTCATTTACGTCTAACTCATCTCCGTCTATAATTTTGAACCACTGCCACATTGTAAACTTACCGTCTTGTAGATTTAATGCACCGTCCTGATCATCATCTGTAATGTATGCTACGTTATTCTCTCCACCTACACCATACGATACAGGGAGAGCGTCTTGATTCTTAAAATCATCATTACCAATACCGTCCACACCTAATAGATTTGTAGTAAGTAGTGGAGGTTGTAGAACGCCGGTCAAATGATTCTTACCAACGTAGTCTTCGAGAAGGTATGTGGAATCATCAACACTATTGAATCCCCACAACGCACCGATACCATATTGATTAAGAAGGAAGTTACTGAACCCACCGGCACAAGTTGAGAATATGATTGTCCACTCACCTACAACTGTCATCCAACTCTGGAAATAAAAATCTTCGTCAAGTGCAACTCTGGAAAACATTACGTCATTGAAGAACAGACCCCATTCCAAAAGGTTCTTACCGTAGAACTCTGAAGCATTGTTTCTATCAAACTCAAATGTGAACTTGATAGACTTATGTGCGGGGTATGAATGACCTGAAACATTGAAAGATTTGTGAGTATGGTTGCCACTGATTGCATGATAACCTTCTAGCGATTCAAACTTAATCCAGTTGTAACCAGTTTGTCCGGGAGTCTCAGGATACAAGTCGCCCCAAGAGGCAACCTTGATTGTATTCTCTGTGATATCTCCACCTAAGGCAACCACTGCAATATGAGCAGAGTCCTTCACGACAAGATTCTTCTTGGCAAGTTCTTTACCAGTTGCCTTGTCATAGAGTCTCAATTGACCCTTAGCAAAAAATTGAGCTTTTTCTGTTAGATTTGACATTAAAGAATCCCTCTAGGTATTTATCTATACAAGTGATATTTTTGCAGCAGGAATATCATAAACATTCCAAGGTGACTTAAGAGCAGTTGGACAACCAATTGTAGAACCATCATCTACAACATTAGTCGTATAGTAAATCCCAACCGGATTACATTCGTTGTACAATTGTATTGGCATATAAATTTCTTCATCCATCGCTACGGTCCACTCTTCGATAGTTGTTGAAGGATCATCGTTGAGGTACTCAATGTAATGATGCATTCCCCAGTTGAATCTCAATGCACTACTACTACACCAAGGAATGAATGATTGATACTGTGAGTAAAGGTTCAAACGAATTGTATGCCTTACAACTATAGGAGCAGTAGAGACACCATCATCGTAACTGTAGTAGAAGTAATCACTCTCGAATCTACAAACGTCTTCGAATCCTGAGAAGATATCATTTTGTAATCCTACTCGATTGATTCTAACCTTAGCAGGATATCCGGTTACATCTGGATCTGCTGTCAATGTCTCTAAATCATAGAACAGAGTCATTGGAATGAAGTCGTAAACAAATAGAAGTTCTCTCTGCGCTGAACAATCACAATTCACATCATCAGGATCTCCATCTCTTCTAAGGAAAAGACTGTCTTGAAGTTTCAATGCCGCTTGCTCCTTCGCTTGTTTGGTAACGCCTGAAGGACCAATGTTAGGAAATGAAACTGGATAGTCATCAACGTTAGAATCTAACTCATACTTCTGTCCGGTGAATCCAACGTCGATAAGAGCGTGAAGACTATCGTGTATACTATTGATAGGAGAATAAATCTCCAGTGTATCTTTCATTGCCTGTACTTCTTCATCAATAATTAACTCACCATCGGTATCGTAGAGTCTATACCAAGGTTGATTCTCTCTAGTCCTAGACCTTACCTCTGTATCGTAGGACATAT
>Ga0114918_10000109_pt1 | contig 64409 bp, 108 predicted proteins | sample LantaG_FD_87015 | JGI IMG/M metagenome (GOLD analysis project Ga0114918, IMG submission 87015) | Deep subsurface microbial communities from Baltic Sea to uncover new lineages of life (NeLLi) - Landsort_02402 metaG | ecosystem: Environmental > Aquatic > Marine > Oceanic > Sediment | place... | reverse complement strand
GATTTATTATGATGGCACGTGAAGCAGGATCTTGTCCAAAATGCGGAAAACCTTACTACGAGGATACTAGGAAAGACAATGAAAGAATTTATACCTGTGAGTGTAATAAAGGTGAAAGGACTGTTGATGTTACTTTAGACGACTCAGCATCTGCACCTATGCCAAAGGACTCTAAACCATTGCTGGGATAAAGGTAACCAATGAAGGAACTAACTCTTTCACAAGAAATCGAAATACTAATTGCAGGAACTAAGGATATCAAAAAGCACGACTTCCTTACAATGACTTATCTGTTTACAAGGAATTTTAGTTCTAAGAAGTGTATTTCTTGTGGAAGCTCGAGAGGTAATCAATGAGCGAGAAAACATTTACAGCAGAGGTAGTCGTCAGACTTACTTCTTCAATGACTGAAGGAAAACCTACACAAGTTATAAACGAGTGTTATATTGTTAAACTTGTAAACGATGTAGCGTCTCAGATACTTATTAAGCATGACGGAGATGAAGGTATATGTCTACAACTGACAAACATTAAATTTAAGAAGCCTTTATACTCTGGGGATGTAATTAAAATTGAAGGAGTACTTGATTCTGAAACTAGTACAACTCGAGTAATGTCTTTCAAAGGTTTCAGAACTATCAAGAATAGGCTTTTAATTAAGCAGCCTTCTAATTTTATATACTTAGACGAACCTGAAAGTGTTCTTGAAGCTGAAGGAGTATACGCAGTACCTCTATTTTATCAGAAAGATAGAGAAGACGTTACTGATTGGAGAGACGATACATGATATCAATGAATCCTCTTGAACAAAATGTTTTTGATTTGATGCGTAGTGCTGCAAGAAGACATACGCTTGGAGGAGCTACTTCACGAGAGTCTGCAGAAGCTGCAATTGCAACGTTTGGTTATATATTAACTAGTGCAGAAAAGGTACAAGACATTCCTCGACCTTCTCATGCAATTGTTTGTTATAACTTATACGAAAGTCATATATTACCACAGCCCGAAAATAGTGAAGCACTTTTAGGAAGCTTTTATCCTAATGCAGTCTCTCCGGAGGAGGAAAGAATGAGATGTATGTCTATTTCACAAATGAGTAGGTATGCTGCACAAATGAGAGGAACACATACTTGTAGCATAGGCTCTTCTTCGGGCTTAGCTTTATGTACCAACTCCCTTTCTGCCCAATATGTCTACTTAGGCGACTCAGCTATGCATAATAATGTCAACGATCCAATAGGCATAAACTCTTCTGGCGACGTTCTTACGTATGACGAAACTACAGGAGTGCCTCGTCTTGCAAGTGCTATAGAAGAGGACAAAAAAGTAGAAGAAGAAACAAATGAACATGTAAAACCTCCGATGTTAAGAAGACTTAATTTTAAGGATATCAATGAAGAATAACGAACCGTATAAAAATTTAGGTGAGTTTCTACTTGAATTTTCAAATCAACTGCATACGTTGTTTGCTGCAGAAATGCTTTTTATGAGTATTATATCGATATCATTTGCATATGTGGTATCCCAAGCAGCCGCTGAAAAAATAGTTCATGATACTAGTCCTTATTTTATCCTAAGTTGGCTATACATAGTATTAGTTACATATGGCCTACACCAATTTCACTGTTATAATCAGTTTTATTATAACCATAAAGATCATGTTGATATGTACCACTATTGGTTGTCAAGGTATGAAGCGCAGAGAAATGAAATAGTTAGGTTAACAAAAGAAATTAAAAGTATGGATGACAGACTTGAGTCCGTAGGACGTGTAGCTTTTAGGACAGGACAACAAGACATATTGGGTAAGTTACCTGACCAGCAATTAGTTATTTATCATAAAGCTACAACTAATAACCCACAAAGGAGATTACATTTCGAATGAATACTTTACGTAATTTAGAATTTAGTGTAACTGGCCACATTACTTGTTTTGAAAATACACTTGCTTTAAATATTGCTACACAAGGCTCTGATGCTAACCCTGACTATAACTATGAACAGGAACCCTATACAACCTCTGTCACGTCCTTATTAACGCACCCTGCAGTAGTTTCAGCATGCTTTCAGCTAAACGTAGATTTACCTCATCTTCCAAATACGTCTTCTAATAAGTTGTATCTGCCTACATTAAATGGATTTCCTATTTATGTTCTAGGCAGCACTTTTACTCTTAGGAGTACTCTAAGAAATATTGTACCTTATTCACAGTTAGACATACAACCTAACAAAGGCATGTTTAACGTATTATATATTATCCCCAGTGTGAATACTTCAGCAGAAGGAATGATTGTATATGATTTAGAAAAACATAAACAAATATTTATGAGCGAACTGTGGAGCACTCCTTTTACTTTTAGTAATGCTGACATACAAACTGCTGAAAAAGCCTTAAATGCTTCAGTAAGGGCACTACAACAAGACATTCAAATAATTGAGAAAGGTTTAAGTGTATCTAAAAACTTTAAAATAACATGTGATACTAAACTTTCCTTAGCAGGAACAAAGACTTCATCTATAACTGCAGATGATAAAAAACTCAAACGGCGCATATCAACGAATGACGCTTCTTAAAAAAATCTAAGAATCTCACACAAGATTAACAAAAAACCTGTTTTAATTTAAAGTGGATATATGAAGGAGTTGAAGGAGTACCTTATGGCAACAGAACACATTAGACTTACAGCTGAAGGAATGCTACTAAGCGTGTCTACGCAAAAGGTGGAGAAGCTTATAAGTAAAAAGAAAGCACTGCACTACTTAGGCGAGAAAATCTATCTTGAAGACAAATGCACATTTCTTAGTTTTATTAAGATGTTTATTCATTATAAGTCTTTACAAAATCTGGATGCTCACATAAAAGATTTGCTAGAAGCTGCTAAAGTTAAAAGACATATTGTTGATGAAACCTACAAGGTAAAAGAAGTTGTTATTTATAAATCAGTAGGAGTAACATGCTGCGAAGGCAGTAACTGGCTTGATATGTATGCAGCCCCTAGTGTTATACATGAAGGGGACGATACGCACTGGGCTATAGAGTATACTCCTATAGGAAATTTAATACCTGCTAAGTTAAAAATAGAACGAGACAACGAAGTCTACATTACAAATGAGCCATTAAAATTTTCTTATAGAGAAAAAATGGATACAGAGGTTACCTTCTTTGAGTTCATACGTGGGTTAATGTTTGAGCTTGCTTGGGAAGGTTCTCCGATGAAAAAGAAATAGGAGGGATACGTAACATGAGTAAATTAGAAGCAGTTCTACTTAAATTAGGAGTAAAACTTCACAAGAGTTTACAAAACCTTAAAAACGCTAAGATTATTCTATGTCCGGGAGATGCTTTAATTCCTGAAGAAGCCGAGGTAGGTACCGCTTACATAGCAAAACAGTTGAATTGTTCTAGAAGAACAGTCTTAAAATTTTTCAAGGCTGACTTACTTCCAGGTTATGCTTATATGCGTCCATCCAGGGTGCGTAACTTAGAAAAGGGTCTTGCAGGAGCAGAGTATTCTTTTGATAAGGATGTTATCCAGCCTTATATTAAGAATGTTGCAAAAATGATGTTAGGACATTCAACTAAATCTACGCCAATTATGTTACCTGCAATTGACACTGATTATTGTTCCACTCCAGGTCAGGAAACATTATTTCCTAAAGATAAGCATACACTTCCTGTGCTTGAGCTTGGCAACATTAGCAAAAAAGGTCCTGAGGAAATGCAAGCAGATATAAATGCGCTTGTGTCGTCTATGGTAAAAGGAATAAAAGCACATAAAGCAGGCGAAACATTTACTCCTGATTATGTTGATCTTCCTAAGTTTGCAAAAAAGGCTTCTAGTACAATAATAAAGACTATAACTAAAACTGTATATAATTCTTACATACAGGGAACTTTGCAGTCTAAGGAGCTAGAAACACGACTTGTAAAGCTTATATACACAAGATTTACAGACGTTGCATACTACAGAGGAAAGAGACGCCCTTTCCCAACTGAAGATGAAGTTAGTTTTAATTTATCACTTTCTAAGGTAGAAGTAAAGAAAGGTAAAAGAAAGTATATGGAATTTCCTGCTGCATACCTCTGGAGTTCTACAAAACGTTGGAAGGGTCTTGACTCAGTGGATACAAAGAGCGTGTAATGTCTTTAAAGAATGCTACAGAAATAATAAAAATATTACAGTATCAAGGCTTTCAAGCTTACATAGTTGGAGGAGCTGTTAGAGATATACTTCTAGACAGACTTCCTAAAGATTTCGATATTGCTACTAATGCTACACCTGATATTGTAAAGAAGCTTTTTCCTGATAGCAGAGACTTGGGTAAGACTTATGGGTCTGTCCAAGTAAAGTACAAGGACAGCATTCTTGAAGTAGGTACCTTTAGGACAGACAGTAATCAAAATGGGAGACATGCTAATGTTACATTTATAAACAGTATAGAGAAAGATTTAGTAAGAAGAGATTTTACTGTAAACGCTATGGCACTGGATCCTGTGACAGGAGAAATTATTGATCCTTTAGGAGGATTAAAAGATTTAGAAAACCAAATAGTTCGGTCAGTCGGTTGTCCACAAGATAAAATGACTCAGGATTATCTTAGAATGCTGAGAGCATTGAATTGCGCAGTTCTGCTTGGTTTTTCTTTAGCTCCGACACTTTACCGGGCCATTAAGCAGAACTCCCAAAGCATAACCAAGCTCTCTGGTGAGAGGGTGTCTGTAGAGTTATTAAAAATGTTAACAGCTCCTCCACATGCAATTAAGAGGGGTATTAGACTTTTAGTTGATACAAACATGTTACATCATATACTTCCTGAACTCCATGATCTAATCGACTTCTCACAATATAGTAGATATCATATTAAAAGTGTATTCGAGCATTCCTTAGATGTCATGCAGTATATGGCAGAGCAGACACCAGACCCAATGCTAAGGTTAATTGCTCTCTTACACGATGTAGGAAAAAAGCGTACAAGAGGTATTTCTGAAAAATACGGAACATACAACTTTAAGGGGCATGACGAAGTTGGAGCAGAAATGGTTCGAGTAATTTTTAGAAGATTACATATGCCTGCGAAGGAGAGAAAACTTGCAAAACACGTCGTGGCGGCACACATTAAGATTAAAGAGATCGCGGCTAAAGGTTCGGATAAAACTGTTGCGAAATTTATACGAGAGCATTACAGTTACTTGGAGCCTTCGATAATGCTAGTGCGTGCGGATAGAGAATTAGTAGACAATGAGCCACTTGCTGCGAGGATTGAAACCTTGAAACAAAACATCAGTATTAAAGCTAAGTCAGTTGTTGCCTGTGTTATAGATGGTTTTGAAATTATGGATATAATAAAAGATATCTCAGGTAAACAAATAGGTGAGATAAAAAAACAAGTAATTGAGTTACAAATACAAGGAAAGATTAAAACTAAAGAGGACGGACTCCAGTTTGTAACTACACTTAGTAAAGGAGGACAATAGTTTTGTCAGAGTTTGTATGCCCTGTTTGCGGTAAACTGCTGGAAGTAATGAATGTACCTGGAGGAGAAGATATTATTTTCTGTACTGTCGATTCATGCGCTTTTAGAATGACGGAAGAAGATTATGAGGACTTTTTAGCCGAGGAGGGAGTCGCAGTTATTGCGAAGATAGCAAGAAAGCCTAAAGATAAAAAAGTTTTAAAAACAAAAGTTAACTATTATGAGTAATTATAATTACTCATTTTAATTTGCCAAAGGAGGTAAACGTATGGGAGCCGATCACAGAACCGAAATTTATGTACTAATGGAAGAGGTGAAAGCTGAAATGGACAAGTTCTACGACAAAGGGAACAAGTCCGCAGGTCTTAGAGCACGTAAGGCTCAGAGACAACTTGAAAAAGCTAATGCTGCTTTCCGTAAGTACAGCATCGCAGTAGAAAAGGGTGAAGTAAAATAATCTTTACTTAGTACACGGCAGGGACTGTCCGAAGAGCCTGTGGAGATGTCTGGATTACCGGAATCTATGAAGCAGGAAGTCGAGTCGCTAAGAAGCGCAGGCAGTTCACTATTACAGCAGGGTTGGTTGTTGATAAAAAGATTACCAACCCTGTAATCCCTACTAACAACATTAAGGATACTAAATGAGTGATACTCTACAAAAGAACTGCACTGCTCAAATGAATGATACACTCATACATAGATCATTTGTATTAGAGATTGGAAACAAAGTTGTACTTCATTTGTTAGAAAAAAGGAAAGTAGAATACGCAAGAATATTAGCCGAAAGAGTAGCATCGCATGATTTAAGTAAATTTACAAAAAATGAATTCTATGGGATGGCTAAGTTTGCAGACGATGTTGCAGCATTAAAAGATCCTAATGTCACAAAAGTAGCATCTGATGAAAAGATGGTTTACATCAGAAAACATTATGAAGTAAACGATCACCATCCAGAATTTTACAAAGATATTACAGAGATGGAAGAAGCAGCTATGATGGAGTTAGCAATAGACTGGTATGCTAGAAGTAAGCAGTATGGGACTGATGTATTAGAATGCTTAGAAATACGACAGGCTAATAGATTCCATTTTCCTCAACCATTTTATGCTATGTTACAGAAGACATTACAGTTACTTATATACTTAGATCAGTAGTATTGAGTAAAGAGTAGACATCCGTAATTAAAGGAGCAACACTATGATGAACCTTGGAGGTCTTCTCTTGGCTAAACAAATATATTTTGAAAGTATTAATGTTGAAACAAAGGCGATGCACTTAGCAGTTGCCTATCTTAGACAAGACAGCAGTTTCGACGATTTTTTTAAACAGTGGGAAAAGGAACATACAGTTTTTCTCCAACCTATCAAAGACAGTGTAAAAGAGAGGGCATTGGAGATAATACAAAATAGGGAGATAAAATGAAACATTTTAGTGACAAGACGTTGTTAGTTCATTTTACGTCTGATGAGGTGAAAGAACTCTATAAGACGAAGGGTGGAGTTAAGACTGAGGGCTCGGTTGGTTTTGATCTGGTGACTACGGAAGACATCAAGTTAATTAAGAATAAGTTCTTTTTGATTCCTGTAGGCGTAATAGTAAAGCCACCTGAAGGGATGAGAGCTGTGCTGTATGCTAGAAGCTCTACTTTTATGAAATGGGGTTTAATGCAAGCTAATAGTGTAGGCATAATTGACCCTGACTATTGTGGACCGGAAGATAGAGTCTTTTGGCCTTGTTATTGCCTTGACGTGCAAACAGATGAGACTGGTAGACTTAAACAGATCCTTCCTAAAGGCACGCCTATCGCTCAATTAGTACTTGAACCTGCTACAGGCATAACAGTAGAAGAGTTTATACCTGATAATAACTCAAGGGGTGGATTAGGCAGTACAGATAAGGAGGCAACAATTGAGTAGTTTTCGTCGTCGCGTAATTTTAAAACTTCCTGCTACAGATTTTCTTTTACTTGAAGGTTTAGTTCACAACACAGTAAAAGGTTTTAAAGAATCTATGAAGGGTGTAGAGCCTAACCCAGATGACCCGCATACTGCACAAGCTACAGAGTCTTTCGCAATTGCTGAAAGTGTTGATAAGAAGCTTCAAAGTAAAAAGGTCAATTGGGCTGATAATAGAAGAACTATCTTAAAACTATCACACGAAGAGTATATAATATTAGAGAGCTTAATATTAAGAAACCTGCAAGGCTTCAGGAAAGTGTATGAAGCTAAGAAAAAAGAGGATATGCAAAACCCACAAGCAGACTTAATGCACGCTTATATGAAGTATACGCAGGTGCATAAGCGCTTAGTAAGCCAGGCGGGCTATTCCATTAAAGATGCACAAGATCCGAGTAAGCCTGAGACAGTTATTGAAACTGAAATAGAGGCTAAGGTTGAACCTGCAACTGAAACCGAGGTTAACATTGAAACAAAATCCGAAACCGAAACTGAGTGAAAGGGCACGTGAGTGCTATATTCCCACAGCAATCGCAGCTTTTATAGTTGCTATTATAATCTATTTTCTCTAAGGAGGCAACGAACATGAACGGAATGTCACTGGTAAAGCACGCAGAAGAAGTAGTAATGGTTCCTGCAGTACGAGGACAGATATTAGTCTTCAACAAAAATAACACATCCGGTCTTTTTATTTGCGACAGATGTCTTAACCTGTATGATAAGACAAAAGACCTTGCATGGGAAGATCCAAAGAATTCAGGAGCTTGTGTATGCAAGCAGTGTTTAAAGAAAGAACAGGATCTTCAGTTCCTCTTTAATTACTACAAAGAACAGAACCCAGAAAAATTTGTTACAAAAGAAGATGGAACACAAGCCGAAGGCATAGCCTCTCCCAAGGAAAATGCAGGCTTTGTAGATGTGGCTGAAACAGTTACAACAGAAGAAGCTACAACAACTTTTACAGAAGAAGTAGTGGAGGAAGAAAAAACAAATGAGCAAGCAGGCTAATAACTTTCAATTCCAGAAAGGTCTGCTCGCAAAAGGTCAAGAAAAACTTTTTACTTTTATCGGAGACTTAACCTGGCAAGGGGCTAAATGCCCCTTCTGGGTTGTGTATGCTCCAACAAGTTATAAACTAAAAGGTGACGATAGTGATACTGTCAGCAGACTAATATACGATAATCATTTACGACCTGGCGATGTCTTTCTAAGGAAGTATGATAAATACTGGAGCAGTTTTTTTATTCCAGGCGATCTGAAACATGCTGGAATGTACGTAGGTAAAATTGCATGGGAAGATGGAATTAAAAGGCACACGGTAGTACATTCAATGTCAGAGGGTGTGCTCAAAGCCAATGCAATTGACTTCTTTAGGACAGACCATGCTGTTATATTTAGACCAAGCCTTCCTGAAAAAGCATGTGAGCTAGCAGCAAAGAGAGCTTTGGATTGTTTAGGTAGACCGTATGACTTTGATTTTCGTTATACAGACCATAAGGCTCTCTACTGTACTGAACTTATTGGATATGCGTATGACTTTACAGATGAAGAAAGACAAACATTAAAGGAAAATTATAATTTTACAGATGATGATTTAGTGTTTAGATTTCATCTTGTGAAAGAAAAGAGAATAGGCGCAACCAGGGAAGTACTACTTGCGGACAATATTATGCTTTCTAATGGCGAAGTAATGTTTATGTCAAAAGGCATGGATAAAACTGAGGTCTTTAAAAAGTATACAGAACTGAGACTTAAAGAGGGCACTACCCCCAACTTTGCGTTGCACGTTCTTAAAATGGACAAGATGAGCTTATGAAATTTGCAGACTTAATGAACAATGCAAATCAACTTCCGCAGCGTGTTAAAGCAGTGGCTATCGTAGATGGTAGCCACATGCTTCACCGCACTAGATTTAAATCGTTTAATCAGGATAGAAATACGTTTAGTTATTTCTTTACAAGAACATTACTGTCAAGCTTAGATGACCTTGCAAGAGAAAACAATCTCATATTTACAAAAACATATGTATGTTGGGATGGAGGTCTGAATCCTAAACGTGTTGCTATCTATCCAGAATACAAACAAAAAGAGCCGGAGCCACACGAGGCACACTCCTTACAAGTTTATGGAGAAACGAGAGATTATCTTCATACAGTCTTTCCTGGATTAGGTTTAGTTTCTTTGAAGTGCGAAGATGTAGAAGCGGACGATATTGCTTTTCATATCACAAGAAAGCATAATGACTTTGTATTGCTAACAGAAGACGGGGATTGGACTTTAATGTTAAGAGAGAATACAACATGCTTGCATCATAAACCTATTAAAGAAGAAACAGTCAAATGGGATGATATTGTTAATCAGTTTGGAGCTGAAAGCCCCTTACAGATTATGAGAGCACTTAAAGCTTTAGTAGGAGATACTTCTGATAACATTAAAGGTATTAATGGAATTGGTAACGTTTATGGATTACCGATAGCAAAGGCCATGGTACTGGGAGGGGATGTTAAAAATCTTCGTCGCGGGGATTTACTAGAAGATGAAGAACATTATGCAGTGTATGAAAGGAACCACAGACTAGTAGGGTTTGACGTAGTCTTAGAGGATACGCCATTCTTTGATAAACTTTTAGTAGAGGCAGAACGAGAAGCTGCCAAAGCTAAGAATACTAATTGGATTGACTTCTGTGAAGAAATAAAATCCGTTAACTTAGTTGATTGGTTTCCGCTGCTTAAGAAACTGCAACCAAAATCATAAAGAAGGTGTTTATGAGAATATTCGCGGATCTACCTATCAAAGCAGATGTTCGTACGAGCAATGGTAGACTTTACACTAAAGATGTTTTAATTAATACAGTGAAACATTTCAATGAAAGGACTCAGCCTTTACCACTATGTATAGACACACCGCCTACGGTAACAATAGACGCTATGAATGAGTTAATGATAGGCATAGCAGATTCTGTAGTACTCTTACAAGATGGTACATTACAAGCGTTACTTGAACTTAATCCTAAATGCAGCATCTTCACAAAGCGTCCTACATTATACGATGAAATAAAAAAATGTTATCAAGATGGCGAACTCGAAGCACGTGTAACGCTTAGTGTCAATGACTACAATGAGGAAACTGGTATTGTAGACGGAGTTAAGATACTATTAGTATTCTTTACGCGGAAAGGTGCTGTACCTTTCATTAATATGGAGGAAATAAAATGCAATTAGCAATTGACTTTGATGGCACACTTGTAAAAGACGCTTATCCTATGATAGGAGCAGAGATGCCTGGTGCTGTAGATACATTAAAAAAACTGCAGAGTAAGGGGCACACGCTTATCCTTTGGACTTGTCGGTCTCACGATAAAAATCTCTTACAGGAAGCTGTTGATTGGTGTGCCAAAAGGGGACTTGTCTTTGATAAGATAGCTCCTGGGAAAATTAGCGCTTAGTTTTACATCGATGACAAAAGTATCGATTGGCTGAATGATCCGCAACCGTTAGCTACAAAATGGGAAAGAATAAAGGAAACAATTGATCGAGCAGAGATAATGAAAAGACGCTCATAACTTTGTTATATTAATAGTTGGAGCACATTTAGTAAACGATAACATGGGGGAAAATTAACGTGAGGCCGGAAGAAAAAGATTTGTGGGAGCGTTACTTTAAAACAAGAGATATAAAACTTAGAAATGAATTAGCAACGAGGAATCTACCTCTAGCAAAACGTCTTGCTAGTAAACTACATAGCAACTTCAGCAACCATATGGATTTCGAGGATGTACTTGGTTATGCAAATCTTGGATTAATCCACGCTGTAGAAACATATGATCCTAAAAGAGCGCAGTTTAGCACATATGCTATGCTTAGGATGCACACTTATACTGTGATTGAGGTATCTAGGACATTAGGTGTTGCAAGAGAAACTTTGATTAGATGTACTAAGCTTAAATCATTTATTCAAGCATACTATACGGATAAGGATAGTTACCCTACACTAGACGAATTGGCAAAACATTTTGCTTTACGTAAAAAAACTATACATAACTTACAATCGTTAGGAAGGATTATATACCCTACTCCAATTGAATGTGGTATGGATTTAGAGGAAGAGTTCCGTGATTCTAGTGGGCAGCCTTTTGAAATAATGTATGAAAGATATTATGGGGAAGTAGCTGCTTTAAAAAAAGTAAGAAATCTTCCGGACCGAGAGAGAAAAATTGTAGAAATGCACGTATTTAAACGTATGTCCTTTCGTGCAATTGCTTATGTATTTGGAAAGTCTCATGAACGCATTAGACAGATTTACAAAGGGGCAGTAGAAAGATTAAGAATAGCCTACGCAAGCGATACAACTTTCAAGGAGTTTAATCATTAGTAAGAAATCTAAGAAACCTCAAAGACGTTCATATTTTTCTCGTATTCAAAGTCTTCTTGAACATGCGGGAATAGTTGATTTCCAGCCAGGAGACAAATCGTGGTATCTGGCAACAGATTTTCTTAAAAGCGTGGAAGCAGCTTCATGGGAAATGCAGGAAGAAAGAAGAGATAATGAATTACTCAATAAACTGTTCAACCCTAATTCTAGAAATAATAATGCACTAGGGATGATACTATGTGATGATAATGAGTAAATTACTTGCTTATATTTTATGTCGCACACTTAACATACACAAATGGACAATAGTAAGCTGTAAAAGTTTTTGTGGTATTTACGATCGTTTAACAGACGTCGAAAAACAAAAACTTTCATTCGCGGATTACTCCAGGCTTATACATAACATAGAGCATAATCGAGCACCTTTAGCTGACCATAGAACAATTAAGAATATCAAATGTGCTAGGTGTGGAAAAGAAGATAATAGAGTTGACCTAGCGAGTGATATGGTCTTTTATGCTGTTTATAATGACTCAGGCTCTGTTATAAATCGTATAGCGACTCCTACAGTTTTAGGAAAATTACATGAAGACGCTTTAGATAAAGCAAGAAAATATATCATCCCTTCATTACAAAATAAAAGTAAAGAGAGAATGAGCATTCAATGAAAAAAATGTTCTCTCGCCTCTGCTGTAAACTAGGATTCCATGATTGGGAAGTAAGTCGAACGAGGACTCACGATAGTATAAATAGGGAAGTATACGACTTTTTTTACCGAAGGTACAAAGTCTCTTTGCATTGCTTACTGCTGCCTTATTATCTCCGAGAAAGAGAACAAACTTTACTGGTTGATCAACAATGTAGCGTGTGCGGAAAACAACAAAAGGATGCAACTAATTATTTTATTAATCGGGTAGGATGTTATAGAGATCAAGCTTGTAAGATACAACAAGAAATTAATAAGCTCAATTCTCTTACAGAACTTATGAAGAAAGGAAGAGGGCAAGAAATACTATTTGGTAGAAGGCGTAGTGAACCATGGCAAAGTCTATATTCTGTAAATTAGGTATGCATGCTTGGCAAGTACATGGTATACTTTCTAAAATTAGTCAACTGGAATTTCACACAGTTCCAGTGTTAAATAACAATAGAAGTAAAAGGAGATAACTTAATGCCACACACAGGATTGAATTGGAAATTTAAAATGGGCTGGGATAAAGTATGGCACTGCTTAGGTTGTTGCTTGCTTGCACTAATCGCAATTCCTTTAGGTGTTAAACTAACAGGAGAATGGTGGCCTGGAGCAGTATTAGTAATGGTTGGAGGTTTCTTAAAAGAAGTTAAAGACTACAAGGATCCTAATCACATAGCAGATGTTTGGGATTTCGTTGCTGATGTATTAGGCGTGTCTATAGCGGTAGCAATATTCTGGTGCGGGATTATTATGCTAGTAGCACAGATTACTTAGGAGGATTACGTGAATAGTTTATTTGATGATAAAATAGAGCCAGCAGTAGAAGCTATACAAAGTGTAAATAACGAACTTAAAAAAGAAGTAATTGACACTGTTGGAACTACTATGAAAGATATAAGATGTTTGTTATGCGGCGCAATGGACTGGAAAGTGCCAAAAGGGGTCTTTGAACTACATAGTCCTGAAACTAAGCATAACCTGTTTAAAGATCTTGCTTTAGGCGAGGGCTTTGGTGACTTCCTCAGAGGAATTACTAGTAAGTGTAAAGACGCAGGCGTTTCCATAGATCTTGGACATCTTGAAGTGCTTCCTGTTACTTGTAAGAAGTGTGGCAATATACACTTTTTAAATATAATTCTTCTTGCGGAAAACCACATTGCTGCTAAACCTACATATTACGCTACTAAGCTAGCAGACTTAGTCTCCGAAAAAATGCCTGAAGGTTCTACTAAGGAAGAGAAGGAAGCAGAACTGAAGCGAATAGTGGACACATTAACAATGATGGATGAGATTGAAAAAGAGGAGCAAGGCAAATGAATGTAACAGTCTCCTTTTTACGAACCCATAGAGACCACATATTCGTTTTTGGTGATAATATAGAAAGAACAGGAAAAGGCGGAGCGGCCGAATTACGTGATGAACTAAACACGTATGGCTTTATTACTAAAAGAGCGCCCAACTTTAAAGACGAAGCTTACTTCACTCCAAAGGAATACAAGAAGATATATCAACAAGAGCTAATGAAACTCAAAGCGAAGATACAAGAGAACCCTAGCAAGACTTTTTTGATTTCAAAGATTGGTTCAGGGTTAGCAAACAAACATGGAATATTCGAAGAAGTAATTGAGCCGGGAATTAAGAAAGCATTAAAAAATTATAAAAATGTAATATTTCTCTGGTGAAAAATAAAAAAGTAGAGTATTACAACACATAAGAAGGAAAAGCAGAGTATTAAAACGTATGGAAGCATACAATGAATAACGGAGGATCAGATGAAATCGGTATTGTTTTTCTTAGCAGGGATAGTTACAGGGCTAGCAATTGCAGTTGAACTTGAGGAGCTTGCAGAATCGGATGATTATTGTTGTGAAGATTTAGAAAATTGCGGAGACAAAGTTGAAAAAGAAAGTGACTAACACTTTAAATATACTCTTTAGGAGGGTTACGTAAATGAGTACAATTAAGATTGAACCGAAGAAAGAATGGGGGAAATCAGAGAACAGCGCACTTCGTTATTGCTGGCACTCCGCAAGCAATTTCACAGACAGCAAAGCAAAGAAAGATGAGTACTGGTTGATCAGAATGGGTTACTACAGTGCCGATCCAGAACATTACGCAGGTGCTAAAGATGATGAAAAGCAAGAAATCAGGCAGTGGTATTATGAAAAAGTAAAATGGAATGACCCAGACGCTGCTAATGATGATGACAGTCATATCAGAACTTTATACTACAGTGTTAATCAGTGGAAAGACGAGCGGGCTAAGACTGATAAAGAAGCAACTATTCGTCTTAAGTATTATGAGTTCAATCAGTGGAAAGATGCTGCTGCGAAGACAGATGAAAATTCAGACATTAGAGAAATCTACTATCTGCATAACATCGACGATGTAGATGCTAAGGTTGACGAAGACTGGGGAATCAGAGCATACTACTATAAAATGCATCCAGAAGACAAAGATGGTAAAACTGATAAAGATCCTGTCGTAAGGAATCATTATTTCATGACAGGTAAGTATGAAGATCAAGGATGGTGTACAGATGAAGAAGCATACGTAAAAAGATTTGCCCTCTTATTCTCAAACGAATTTGAACCAACCGAAGATTTTTACGAATGTCTTTATACATTCATGATGACAGATGATTCTCCTGAGACATTCCTGCCACCAGAAAAACTCAAACAGATTTTCGAGAAGACAGATGGTGCTATTCTTTCTCAACTCCTTCTCAGAAAAGGTTTGAAGGATAACTTAAGAGAAATGATTACTGAGATTATGGCTGGAAAGCCTGTAGGTAAAGAAGCCTCTGTTAGCAAATAATGTCGATAGAAGAACTCCTGGCTTATCATAGATCTAGGAATTGGGATGAGGAGGCTAAACAAGCCTCCTCATCTTTAATCAGAAGATATTATTATTCTGATAAACTTTGGACAGACCCTGATGCTGCTGAAGATGAGGATTACTCTATTCGACAAACTTACTATCGTACACAAGGTGGCACTGACTTTAGATGGCTACTAGATGATAATTTTTCAGTAACAGTGTGTGGTGCAGCGCAATGGTACAAAGAAATTATTAATGTTATGGAAACAATACCACATGACACTTTAGCAAAGTTTTTGCATACAACTTTTGTAACAGGACCCTCTATTCTGACCATAAGTTCAAGATGTGGCTATGTGTATGAACATGCAATGCAGCAAGTTAAGGATACAGGAATATTACACTTTTTGAAGATGCAGCAGATGAGCAATCCTTACAGAGAATGTTTTGATAAAATGTACGAAATTATTTATACTAATAGGAGCAATGATGGCTAATAGTGGTTTTCCTAAAGTATACACATACAAGATGGATGCTGTAAAAAAATGCTTAGATAGCTGCTATGCAGCGCTAGAGATATATCTATATGAATTAATGACATTAGAGCTTCAATTTAAGGCAGCACAAACATTTAATTGTCAGCTTCAAAAATATATTCTGGAAAACAGAGATGAGTTCTTTGCATGTCCTTGTACGGATATAGAACCTTTTCTATCTACTTTAAACGTAGAAGCTCTATTCTCAGATAATGGAAGAAACACTTTAACTATCACAGCAGCTAATTTTATAACATTTTTATTTCTAAATGGAGAAATAGTTGATCCTTACTTTATAGAAGATGTTAGAAGAAATAAAAGGTTAGTAACAGATCGTGCTACTTATACAGCAAGTGTTAAGGGCTTCAACAAGGTACACTTTGTAGACCCTCTTAAACCTCCCATGAAAAAAATCACCACCAGACGCTTAAGATTTGACTAAAGGAGAATTAGAATGGAAAACTGGTTTAGTAAGCATCGAGATACTATAGGGGTAATTATTATATTATTCTGTATGTTTATGTTTGGAACTTTATTTGGTAATTCACCGCAAGAAAGTAAACCTCAAACATTAGTAGTAGTAAAAGAAATTATACACACTTACCCAGGATTAGAAGATTCAGAAGAAATAACAATTACTACGCAAGAAGTACAACTAACTAAACGGGCAGCTTATGCAATGACTAAGTTTGACTTAACAGAAGAATACATGGCTAAGATAAGTAAGTATGTGTTATCTTATGCTAAAGAATATGGGCTACCTCCTGCATTAATATATGCTATTATAGAACAGGAGTCTGGTTTTAATCAGTATTTAGAATCACATGCTGACTGTCATGGTTTAATGCAAATTAACTTTCCTGTGTGGCAAAAAGAATTATCTATTTCTAGCAGAGAATATCTGTATGATATCGGTAATAATATAAAATGCGGTCTTTACATTTTTAATAAATATAAGAAGCAAGAAGAACAGTATAGTGCTGCTGGAGATGGATTGGTAAACGATGTCGAACTATATAGAAGAGCACTCATGAGATATTTTGGATTATGCAAAAAAGCTGAGAAATATGCAAAGAAAGTTCTGTTAATATATGAAAGGTATACTGCCTTAACATAAAACCTAGGAGGAACGTAACATGCCATTCGGAACACCAGGAAAGGACACACTAGTAGGAATCAATCTGGCAGACATGATTGAAGAAGGAATCAAGCAGGCTGAGGATCAGGACTTTATGGAAGAGATGATTGAGAATACAATGATGTCTCTTGACAATGATCCTAAAGCTAAAAGAGACGAACCAGCAGTTGAATTGGTTACAGAGATGTTTAATCGTCATGTCATATGGAGGAATACGGAGGCTTAACAACACATGAGTAAATACGGTAATAGGATGAGCAAAGCATCGGAAAAACAAATCAGTAATAAAGCTTGTTGCGGTGCTTGTGCAAGGTGGGACAAAGATACTAAGATTTGTGCCCACATGGAAAAGAAAACTAATGCTGACAATAGGTGTATATACTTTGACCTTAAAGGAGGGTTTAATGGGTAGGCCAAGCACGAATAGGAAAAACGCAATGGCAAAGAAAGTTGCAAAGAAGATGGCTCCTGAAGTACTAGCAAAAGCAGGAATCCTTGAGAAAGAAAACTGCGATCTTAGGAGTGAACTAAATAAGATAAAAAGTCAGGAACGTGCTGAAGCAAAAGAACTGGGAAAAGAAAACAGAACAATTGCAAGTCTTCAAAAACGAAACGAAGAGCTCGACAAGCAGCTTAACGAAGCCAAAGTAGATTTGCTTAAAGTAGCAGCTGAACTAAAAACACTTTCTGAAAAACCAGCTACAGGTTTTGTAGATGCTAAAGAAACACCGGAAGCGGGTTTTGTAGATGCTACAACCAAACAAGCTGAAGTTACAGCACTTGAAGAAACAATCAAGACTTTGGAAACAGACATTGCGCTAAAGAACAGAAAAATTGCTAAATTGAAAGAAGAAGCAATGTCCGCTACTCCATCGCCTAAAGCAGCAGCTATCGAGAAAGCTACAAGACTTTGTGAAGACTATCAAAGGTTAATGGTAGACAATGTGGAAATGGGAACTAAGAAGCCTGGTTATTGGAATGGCGTAGAGGTTCTTACAACTTTACTCAAAGACGCAATTAGTAATGACGCTTGAGGCTCTTTGGTTTGAGGAGGCAGCAATGGAACAGGACGATAAACAGTTTGTAAACATTATCGATATCGATGATAGCAATTTCCAAGAAACGATTAGTGAAGGAGTTGTTCTCATAGATGTGTATGCTGATTGGTGTACTAAATGTAAAATCTTTATTCCGTCGCTATTTAGGTTGCACGACAAGTACTGGGACAAAATCACTATCTGTAAATTAAATGCTGATGATGCCCCAAATACTATTGCTCAGATGGGTATTAAGTCTCTGCCAGCAGCTTTTGTTTATGTTCAAGGTGAATTAAAACATACTTTCATAGATGGTCAAGTAAATGAGCAGGCAATAGACGATGTCCTACGAGCCTACAACTGATTCTTGTACTTATAATATTGTCGGGGAGCCTTTAATCCCCGACAATATTACTATTAATCTAGGCTACGACAACTCACCTATATTTGATTATAACCTTGAAATAAAAACAGATTATCAATATGTGAATAGTGTAGGCGGAAGTCAAATGCACATACCTACGTCAACAAAACATATATTACAAATGCAAGTAAATGGGTTAAGCTTTGAAATTGAGCTTTTTTGCTCCCACGACGCTGCCCGCAGCTTCGTAAAGAATTTTCAGTATTTTCATAATACTGCTTGGAGTGATACTGCATGGTGTACACATAATCAACCTATGATTATACTGACAGGTCTTTATACAGTCTGGTCTACCAATAGTTCGAATAAGGAATTGTTGAAAGCTATAGGGATGAATGCACTTCATATTTTTAATACAATAGATGAGGTTGTATACAAAAGTGCTACCAGCTATGAGAATGTATTTACGCTACATTCTCCTGATCGGTTCAGATATACGCATATATCAGAGTATGTTATTCGTACAGTAAAGAAAGGACTTGAAGCCCTGCATATAAACTCTCCTGGCTACCTAAGTACTTTATTATTTAAGCCTGAATTTAATACAACACGAAGAATACGTGATCTTATAATTGAGGTAATGGATGAACGATAGCCTTATGCCAGATAAAAAAAGCAATGTAAACACTAAGGAGGCAACGAAATGCAACAGATAGGAATTTTCACAAGTTCAGACCCTAACGATGTTATTACCAGGACAAATGAGTTTATTCAACAGTTAGCTGATCCTAATGCAACTGATGATATCAAACTAAAAATTAGTTCTGTAGTAGACTCCAATTGTAAGATAACAACTACATACACCACACTAGTAGTTTTCGAGGTTTAACTTTATGAAAAGAAAATTACGAATGAAGAGGGTAGCTTTGCTTTTAGGTATTATAGCAACAGTTGTAGGTATCTGGGTGCAGCTCGGTTTACCTACATTTGCGAAAAAAGATCCTAAGAAGCCAGCAATAAAGATTGAACATCACTATGAAGGTGACATGCCTGTGCAGTCTGTCCTTATTCCGGGAGAAGGCGATACTACTGAAGTAAGGACTCCACTAGGCGCAAGCAAGATAATCACTATTGAGGATCATTAGAGGAGGTTAAATGCTTGAAAAGTTTGGGACGGATTGGGGAAGGCTAGAATTTGAAGGTTTTCACTATGATGTTACAAGTGTAGAACCAAAACTAAGTTCAACAAATGTATTCACTATTAAGCGGTATGCTGATGATACTGTTCATCTTTACCCCACAAAAGGTTTTATGAAGCAGCTAAATAAACAAGCGAAATTTAACTGCTCATTAGTTACACTAGCGAAGAACATTGAAACAATAAAACTTCAATTTGTAAGTGAGGTTGAGACGGACGTTACTATAAAATTGATAACCAGAGGAATCCTTATTTGTTTTACTTTAACAAAGCATAGTGTTTATTGTTATGATCCTAAGATACCCGAAGCTGCTCCACAGAAAAGGAAAAGCAGAGTTGTCCCTGTAAAAAGCATAGCAATCCCTGTAAAAAGAGTTACCAGAGTTTTAAATTTTGACGATGAGGAGAAGGTACCCATGGAACTAAAAATTTTATGCTGTGATTCATGTGATGCACGAGAAGGAGTACAAACAATATCAGTACCTGTAGATAGAGTTGCTACAGGTGCAGGAGATATGGATGATGTTCATGACAGAATAGATCAATGTCCGAAGTGTATGAAAAAACTTGTTATTAATCTATTGACAAAGCATGTTGAAAACGTTGAAATACCTAAATTGTTTAAAAAGCTCAGGAGGAAGTAATGGGAAAAATAAAGCAGTCAATAACAGCTATAGCAGACGTCATGGAAGTAAAGCTTGAGTTAAACGATTATAAAGGTGGGTGGGATGATATGTCCTTTGCTGACCTTCATAAACGTTTTAAAGATACACAAGAAAATTTAGAAGCAGCAATTTGCTTTTCCGAGAGTACTGAACGTGTGCAAGAGGAAATTATTGACTGCATGAACTTGCTAATGATGATGTATGAACAAGCTTCAGAATTTGACGGCAAAGAAGCAGAACCTGGTGCATATGATATCGATGATGAAGAGTTTATTGATGACGATGATGACTTTTATGAAGATGATGAAGAAATGTGAATAAGAGGTTTTAAGGAAGTTGCATAATTCTTATGAAAAACGTTTACACATTCCTTTAGAAGGCAATGATAGAGATTTCTATACTGCTGATAACACTTTAGTCGCTACAGGCTATGTACAAGTTGTTATAGGGCAAAGAGGGCCCTACATTGAATTTGAAGGCGATCATTTAGTAGGAGATAACATAACAGTATTAGCTGAACACGCTTGGAGGCTTAATAGTAAGAATTGTTATTATATCGAATTACATTCTAACGATGAAGCAAGTGTTAAAATTTATTATCAAACTAAAACTGTCGATTATGCCGATTATAGAGTTAATTATTATTATATATCTCCATTCGAATTATACGATGAATTCGGATTATGCTTAATTGAGGACAAGGAGAACTGATATGATAATTTTGTTAAGCCTAAGCAGCCTTGCTTTAATTGTAAGTTTTGTATTGTTTTTGACTGAAAGTACAAGTAAAGGTCTCCAGTGTCTTTTTGTTGCATGTTTACTTGCACTAGGTGCATATAAGTGTTACAAACTGCCTAGCACATATACATACGCAACTTATCAAACATCAACTATTAAGAATCGGCAGACCAAGCATATGTATACACTTAAAGTTAAGAAAACACATAAGGTTTTAAGCCTTACAAAGATAGAAGTATTCTTAATGGTAGAAGACGAGCTAATACTACTAGAGACAAATAGTGCTTGTCCTCCCATTATGAGTATTCCAGACAACTTACAGTGGACAACGGAAGAATGACAAATGAGCGAGAAAAGAAACTAAAAGAATCATACATGTATGTCTGCAATGTATGTAAACGTATTGTATGGGGTAGTTGTTCCATACAATGCAGTCTAATGAAACTAATGGCTGATCAAATAAGAGTAGATATTGATAAGCACATCCTTGAGACACTATTAACAAAGTCAAGGGTTACACAAAAAGATGTAGATGAAGTAACAGAGGAGGTAAGATGCACTTCGAAGGATACATTGCACGGAACGAGGATGGCGACTGTGTTATTTTTAAAGAAAGACCGGAGCAGTTTGATTTTCAAGGACGGCTCTTATGGAGAGGTGGACATGAAGACAACCATCTCGTTTGCAGGTTTAAATCTCCTCCAATCGACTTAGTCCCTACCCTCAAGTACACTGATGTGCCTAGGAAAATAATATTAACTGTTGAGGAAAAAGAATGAAAGAGGTTTTAGTATTTGCACATGCTATGTGTAAACTTACATTGATTTCGCTTTATTTGTTTTTCGCAACTGCACTGTGTTGCACTCTTATACTTTCTCCTATCGGAATTGGAATGTTTTGTGATATCGATCATTTCATTTTGTCCCTTAGAGAAGTATTCCCTGTAGGCGATTATTTTGAAGTACCAGAAGAGGATGAAGGAGAAATAAATAAATAAATGAGTTTTCATGGCTCGGCAAGTGATTGTTCAATCTGCAGGAAAGAAGCATCTTTTGGTATTTCAGTAGATGGTAGCTTCATTTATCACTGCTGTACATCTCCTAAGTGCTATAGAGCCATCCTCGCTGATATAGTTGCTATCGCTGATATAGTTGCCCTCACTAAAAAAGAAAGAGAAACTATTGGAATAAAAATATTTAACAAAGAACTAAGACTATCTAAGTTTATTTTTGGCAAAAAGCCTTTTAGTCTTGTAAAATGCTATAGTCTTGAATGAGGAACGTGAATGCTAAACACGCGTAAAGATATTAAATGTCACTTATGCAAAGATGCAGCAGCTCAACATTTTGTTGAGCGAAAAACAGGAATGTTAAATATGGCGAACCGACGTTATTGTTGTTGTGACAAATGTTTGCAGAAACAATTCTTGATAGTCTTAGGAGAGGCGTTAGCTACGGGAGGATTTAATTCTATCGAAGATACATTAAAAGTAATTAACATTTCGTCGTTTAATGATGGGCTTTTTTCTTTCCAAATGTTTCCTAGGAAACGCTCTATGAGGGAGATGCTTGGAGTAGGGATACAAAAATGACAAAGTTTAGATGTGGTTCCAAGCTAGTTGATTCACTGAGGTACCACGAATGATAAATCGTTGTCATATTTGTTGTAAAGAAGCTAGTATCTTAATAGACACCTTCATAAGTAAGGAACAGGGGACAGCTTCTTTTTATTGTTGTGGAAAAAGGGGATGTGCTAAAGCTATTTACTATACGTTAAGAGGTCGTGACGACATTCCTAAAGGCGACAACAAAGAACCTTTGCATGGAGTCAAAATACATATCTTGAAAAGTCCTTTAGGTCTTGAAGCAATGACGGCAAAGTTTGTATTTGGTTTTAGAGCATACAGTTTACTGAGGCACCACGAATAATGTATACAACACATCAAGAAATGCAAAACTGGATACGACAAGAAATTATTCCTGCGGGAAAACATGTTATATGTGACTTGTGTGATGAGTTTTCTCTAATTGCTTTATTCAGTATTTGGCTCAAACAACCTAACATGAATTATAATGTATGTGAGAACTGTTTGAGCCAAGCTATTAACTACGGGTTTAGCTACGAGTTTAGCATGGCTTCGCATTGTTATACACCTGCAGAATTATTTGATATCACACACGCACCTATTAATGCTCTAGCTTTCTATGTCTTTGCAAACAAGAAGCATGTTGAAACTCCATTTAGGAAACAGAACTTGCTAAGAGGAAATGTCTATGTTACATGAAAAGAGAATGTGTTATTGTTGTGAGAGACGTCCTGCTAAATATTATTTAACGGGGAAACACAAGACTGTGTTGGAACCTGTATGTGAAGAATGTTTTCCTAGACTAGTTAAAGACTTTTTAGTAAAAGAATTACAGCGCTCAATAGATTTTACACCCAATGCACCTTTAAGAGATGTATTCGATATCAAGCTACATATTATAGATGACGATGATGAACTAAGCAATGTTATATGTCCGAGAAAGTTTGACCTTTTAAGAATTTTAGGAATTGCAGATTCTGAATCAATATAATAAGGCGTTGCATTAGTATAATGAAGAACAAATTAATTCACAATGGGGCAACTTATTATCAGTGCCAAATCGATGGTTGTGAGAACACTTCGGCTTATAAGTTGACATTGCTTAATAAATCTTCTAAGAGGTATAGGGATTGTAAAGTTCATTGTTGTGAAGAACATATCCTTCGAGCAAAATTATGCTTGATTCGCGAAAAAGAAGCTTGGGAACCTGCTAATTGCTATACATCTGATGGATGTGTTGATGACGTACAGAACATAACAGTTGAAAAATTGCTTGTAACTAATGAGGAAGAATTCATATTCACCAAAAGGAAGCGACCAGCAAAGCTTAGTATTTAAATATACGTAGGAGAAAAAAAATGCCTAATTGGGAACCTGTAGCTGAATTAAGATATTCTCCGAATAAACCAACACATAGGTCGATAATAGCGGAGCCTTGGAGTTTCGGAGAGCTTATTGAATACTTAATTAGTAGTAAAACTGCAAAAGCGAGTTATGCTAATAAGTTTAGTGAAACAGATTATACAAAGGAAAGAAGTAGACGCTATAGATTGAATGATGTTTTTATACATACAATTAAAGAAATTCAATACACTTTAACATACGAACCTGGTAAACTAAAAGAACCTGTTCCAGATAACTTTGAACCATGGTCTACTCTTGCAAAGAAACTAATTTATTACAAGTGGGGTGATTGGACAGATCTTGATTGGTTAAAAGAAATACCTGCTATCATCGGATTAGGCTTACTTGAAACTGATCCTAATCACCTATCTATCACTGATGAGTTAATTGAAGCTATTTTAATATTATGTGCTGAAAGAGGCAATGTATTTAAAAACCTATATCCTGCACCTTATGAAATATATGAACTTGACTTAGCGCCTAAGGTACTTTCACTTCTTAATCGCTTGCCTGATGCAATACTTATTAGAATGGTGTTTGACAAAAGAACTGTAGACCCTGATACAATACCAGGAGTATCCTATAATTCAGATTATACAGGCTGTATTCTAAATGCTAATCAATCTTTTAGACAGTGCTTGCTTGATATCCTACAGGAAAGAGGAATATCAGAAAACACAATAAATGCGGAATATTCTTCGGAGGAGTCAGAATGATTGATAAGGAAGTTGATAAGCTATATAATAAAGTGACACTAATCGCAAATGAACCTTCTAAAAGGTTTTCAGTGTCTGATGCAGTTGTGACTGAATTAATGCGCGAACAAGACTTCCCTACTAAAGACTTCGACAAAGTTTATGAACAAGTAAAAATGAGGACTCCTCTTACTAAGAGAAAGGAGAACGTGTTCTGGCCTTACCTTACATTGTTTAGATACTTAACAAAATACCCAAAGGTTGCTCGACAAGATATCGACTACTCCAAAAAGTGTTTATACATACTTGTTTATAAATTCTGGAATACCGCTATGTGGAGAAGCTTCCCTAGAGGCTTTGATGAAACCGTGTTTGAAATGACTATTGCTTCTTTATCAAAGAAGTTTTACCTTACTAAGCATGGATCTATCTCTAAGGTAATCGAAGTCTTAGCAGAAGGTTTAAATAATCGTGTAAACGAAAAACTTAAAAAAGGCGAAGACAAGTTTAGCATCCTTGAGGATTTAATAACGCAATCACGCAATAGAACATCTCAGATAATGAAAGCACTCGCTAAACAATATTATGATATGTATGACAAAACAAAAAAGGGTAAAGATAAAGAAGGTGATGATGTTTCTGATGGTCAAGGAACGGAAGCCGAATCCGTTGATAGTAGACTATCTAATATATTGAATTTGTTTATAAATGAAAAGAACGAGTTCAAGAAGGACATTGTTACCACTCTTGCAAAGAACTTAGGAGTACGACCCCTTTACCCTTATTACGTCTTGGTATCATTTGATACAAATGACATTCCAACTCTAATTCCAGCCCTTGCCCGAGTCGTAAACCTAGAACCTGAAAATACTGTTCTAACCGCTTTTAGCCGAAGTAAAGAATTAGTTAATGAACGGAAAGCGTTTTTTGAGTTGGTTCACACGAAAGTGCAAGAGAACGATATACTGAAAGAGCGATACAAAACGTTAGCAGACTCTTCCAAAAGAAAGATTGCTTACATTTGTATTATCGCTCTATATAGATATTACAATGCTATGAAAAAGAGAAAAGTTTAAAGCCCCAGTTGTTCTGAGATTGGGATTTCAAAATCGGTCTTAATTTCTTCCCACACATCTTGAGTCAACGTAATTGGCTCTTCATAATCATCCCCTAAATAAGAAAAGCTAATGTTAACACGTAATGCCATATTGACTAAATCTTGTTCTACAGTTATATCATTAATAATTGCTCGGTCTTCCCAAGTAGCAATATTTCTGTATAATTCTGTTGTTAGTTGTGTTCGAGTTATGTCATCTAAAGGTTCAAACAAATACTTGTAAAGGTCTACTCCGTATCCTGGTAAAAAGATTCTAGCATTTTTGGGAGTGGTTATGATATTACGTATTGATGTTAAGATAGTTTCTTTATCTATGATCTTTGTGAAATCACCAGAACTAGCTCTAGTCTCAAAATAATTTGTTGTTCTAGCCATGAGTAATTACCTTCCTTTTAAACAATGCGGTTTACGATACCAAGTACCTTTACTCGGACCGCTTGGTTAACTTGTGACTGTAACGAAATAATTTCAGAGGGGAAATAGAATTCCTGATAAGGAATTCCAGCATCTGCTTTAAAATAAGTCTTAACATCAACTCCAGATATCATTGAATGGGTTTTAATTAAGATCCATATTAAACGTTTGTGATTCTCTTTTAGAGCTTTTCCGCTTCTTATAATAAAGAGTATGTTTAAAAGATCGTCAACGCTCTTTCTAACTTCTCTAGGGAAACCTTTTTCTTTATAAAAGTCCTCAAGGTTAGCCATTAACACGGTTGCAAGACCGGCATCAGCTGTAATGAAAAACCTTTCAGCCATCTCATCTATGTCATCTCTTAATTCCTGATTAACAACAATGTTCTGACTCTTGATCCAAAGTGTAATAGAATATTTATAAAACACTCTCAGTAGATCCTTGAATGTGTTTATAGTTAAGAATGGTTTATTAGCATAAACCATATGCGCTAATTCATGTACTATAACAGATAAAGCCTTCACAAAGTTAACTGTATATGTTCCTTGATAGAATGTAGTATAAGGAACAAACAGTATATTAGAGGCTGAATTGTAATAAGCACCGTATGTTAATTCTTCTGGTGGCCTTTTCGTAAAGAAAACAACAATCTTTCCTTTCTCAAATAGCTTCTCAAACAATCCAGTGAATCTCTGTATACCTAACCTAGGTGCGTACTCAGCAAAGGTTACTAAGAAATCTTTATAAAACTTCTTACTTTCATATGCCTGTTGACTTAACCTGCTAATCTTTTCCTTAGTAGGAACTAAGTCTGTGTAAGTACTTGCAGGTTTAATGGCGTATATCATTACTTAGCTCCCTTCTTAGACATGTAAGCCGCAGCTACTAATGCTAACATTCCAATAATGCCTAAAGTAGCTACATCTTTTATAAATGCACCTTTCAGGAAAACATCTGACTTAGAGATATCTGGATCATAAGGATTAAGGTTTTCAATAAGCTGTGTTATAACTTCATCTTCTGTAATAGAGCCATCAACTGTTCTATAAGAAAGGAACACTGATATTATCTCTATCTCAAACATAAAGATCTCAACTTGCCATTGTTCCCAATCTTCCATAGATGTTCTAAAGTGTGTAAGAAAACTTCTAAGAAACTTTTTGTAGCTTTCTGTATACTGACCAACATCTAATCCTTGAGACGTTACTACTTGTTGCACATCTTTATAGAACGTTGCAGGATCATCAACATAACCTTGAATATCATCAAAAGATTCAGAGCCTTTAACCTGCCGCACTATTCTAGCAACTAATTCGTAATTACCTTGACGCATTAACTGCATTAGGCGCTGCTTAATCTTAGTTACTTTTTCTTCTTCCTGCTTTAGAACAACTTGCTCTTTACGCAAAGCCATTACTAAAGGAGAAGCTATAGACAGTCGAGTAGTTTTAAGATCCTCATGCGCCTTTTCAGATATGTCAATATATTCTTGAATATCAGAAATCTCGGCAAATATATCAGGCATATATTATTGCTCCTTATTCAACGTAGCCAGTTGCGATAGCTGCTTTAATTCTTTTGAGAGTAACCTCAACCATGTCTTCTCTATACTGTAAAGGATATACTACAGGAACTTTTACCTGTCTCATAATATTTAAAATGTTTTCATTAACTTTTAATAGTGAGTTACCATAATCACATACGTAAGCAATCTCAGCACACGCTCCAGCAGTTTTAATAACACCTTGTTCCTCAATCATAAATTGAAACCAAAGGTTATCTCTATGCGCAGGATTAAATCTAATAGGAACTCCTCTAGGCATAGGATTGTAAGGAAATGGTGCAGCTGATAATAAAGCTGTGGCATAAAACTTATCTCTATCTAAGTACCGCTCTGTGGCCTTACCGTGTGCATATTCATAAAAGACTTTACCTACCTCAGGTGTGCCATGAAATAAAGCATAAGACGATGGATAACCCATTCTAGGAGTAAACTCTAAGAAATAAGGTTTTCCGTCTTCGCTTGAAATAATAAATGCTAAATCAAATGGTCCTGTGTATCTAGCAGCCTTAAGAAGTTTCTCTATACCTATACAAGTCTCTTGATATATCTTACAGGTTTCAGGTTCTCTAACAATGTCAACATTAACGGTTCCGCCAACTGTAGGACCCTTATCGTGGTCAAACAATTTCTTTCCATCAAAGGTCATATTAATGTCGCCAACTCTTTCACCTTCACTATACCAAGCTTCCCAAGCAATTTCTTCACCTGGAATAAACTCTTGTAGTATAAAGTCACCGATTGCAAACATTCCAAAAATCTGTTCTAGATCATCTTCTGGATATTCTTTAGATAGCACAGCTGTTGCGGGTGTATAACTTTCATGATAGAAACCTTGTGGTTTAAAGACCCATCGTTTAAGATTCTTAGTCTTTCTTAAAAACACAAGTGCATCATTTAAATCAGTAAACAATCTTGTTTCAGGAATGTTTAAACCGCAATCAGCTGCAACTGTAAGGAGTCCCCAGAGTCTGTCTCTCTCAACACGGTCTGCAAATACTGAACCGCCAAAGGTTTTGTAGCCAGCTTTCTTTAACCAGTACGCACTATCACCATTGGTAGAACTATCAAAGACTACCGTAGTATCTTTATCAATATAACTGGTATAGTCTGAAACTACATTTTTTAACATACCTTTATATGTATTCAACATTATACCGTCATCCTCAAGCATGCAGAAGTAAACTTCATTACCTTCTTGTTGTACTCTGTATGCTGTTGAAAAACCTAAACCGTATCGGCTGATAAACACGAATTTCATTGTAAAGACTCCTTCTTATATAATCGCTACGTAATTAACCTTTAGGATAATTCTTCCTTATCATCTTACCAGCAGGTACTGCATGAACAGCGAGTCCGGCTGAAAGATTCTCTAACTGGTCTCTTACAGACTCTGCAAGCGATTCAGATACATAAAGCTTATTTGAAGTTTTGTCAAGAATACCAACAACGTTTTCATTAAGCATATAAGCAACACGCTGTTTGTCATCAGTCAAGTAAACCATCTTAGGACCTTTGCCTTTTTTGGTGTTACATTCAACTGCAGTGCTTTCTTCATTTACTTCATCGTCGTCTTCGTCTTCATCGGCTTCGTATGCATCTTTATCCTCGTCTTCTTCGTATTCGCCTTCGTCATTGTCAGAATCATCTTCGTCAACTTCTTCATCATCATAATCATCACCATCGTCTTGTCCATGCCTATACTGATGCATTTCGCCTTCGCCTTCAGTGTCGTCTTCAACAGCAACCGTAACAACTTCACCTTCTTGCTGTGAATTCTGTGCTTGAACATCTTCGGGGGAGGTTGGAAGCTGCTTTTGCGTTACAGCAATAGTTTCAGGCTTTACAGCTAATCCAGGGCCAGCAGTAGGAGTAAGATCATCAACATTGTTTGCAATTACATCCTGAGGAGTGTCGCCTTCATCAGTTGACTGCACTTCAATAGAGTCTTCTTTTAATGGAGCCTTTATAGGAGCTACAGCTTTTTCTGGATTAGTTGTCGGTGTTAAATCGTCAACATCAGAAGATGTGTCTTCACGAAGTTTAGCATCAGACTTTTCAGCATTAGTAAAAGAAGCAACTGCTCTCTTAGCTCTAGGATCATTTACGTTGCTATGAACACCTTCATAAGACTTACTTGCTTTCTTAGCAGGAGCAGAATTATTAGCATTTTTCTTAATGTCTGCTTCATAGTTCTCAGCTTCAACTAGTTTAGCAGAAGTCTTCTGAGCTTTAGTGAAACTATCGACAGCATATTTAGTTTTTGCTACACCTGTGCTATTCTTAGCTGCAATGTGTTCCTGTGTTCCAGAATAACCACCAACACCATCATTCTTAGTCTTTTTCAATTCACCTTTAACACTAGGGTCATAGTTCCTATCATTCTTTGCTTGCTTGACACCTTCAGCTAATTTTTTATCAGCTGTCTGCTCTTCGATAATCTTTCCAGCAGACTTAGGCGCATCTTTTTTGTTCTTAGCGGCAGGCTTACCTTTCTCAGATTCTTCGGGCTTAGTGACTTTAACAGCTTCAGCAATCTGTTTATCATAGTTGATGTTTGTATCAACTTTTGATTCAAAATGCGGAGTTATGTCATTAACACCAAAATAGTCTCTATTGTGCCCACTACCCCTATGCTTTGTAAATGCTGCATCAAGAGCACTTTGTACAATACTTTCTCTTGTCATTGTGTATCCTCCTTAAAGGTTTACTTAAATTTATTGTATAGCTTTTCTAATGCCTCTGCTGAGGTAGATCCGGAAGCTATTAACGTCTTTGCTTGTTGAGGATTTTTAGGCTTTTCTACCAAATGGTCATTATCCTCTTCGATTGTTGTGTTTCTTGAGAGATCTGTTTTATCAGCTAATTTTTCATTTAGGATTGTCAATTGTTTGTAAAGGATATGATAACAGTTAACAGCTACATGAGGAACGTCTCTGAATAATAAAGATCCTATTGGTTTATTAGCTGCTTTTTCTCTAACTGTATCTAAGTATCGCTCATTACCAACAATTGACCAACTAGTAGGATGAATGTCTTTTCTATTTAATAAAATAGGTTCATGCTTAACATGAAATATAGCTGAATCAACTTCCAGTTCTAATACCTCCCTTAAGTTATTTTTAAAATCTTCGTGGTAGTCACTTAATGGTAATAGTGAAAAGAAAAGAGAACTTGAATTAAGATAAGGGGCTCTCTTAGGACTTCTATCCAAATAGTCAAGTACTTGTTGTGGAAGTAGTTGCGCTTTAGGTATCTTTAACCATTTAGCAGCTCTTTCTCCATAAATAGCAAAAGGATACTTCATAAACAGTGTAAGATTCGCGTGGTAAAGCTTCCTAGGAGAACACAATCCATACTTCTTTAAGTATTGATCGGTCTCTGAATCTGCTTCAGAAATAAAATGAAATAACTTCATGACTTAGGCCTTCTTGTTTTTTTACTAGGTTTTTCTGCAAGTTTACTTACATGTGACATCACTATAAACCAGAACATGTCATTGTAGTCTCGTGACTTACATTGGATTAATAGTTCTCCAGCTCTGTGTCTGAACACACAGGGTAAGTCTTTAGTTCTAAAACTACTTGCTACTGCTTCTAAAAAGTTTGAAAGTTTATTTGACTTATCGTAAGATGATCTGATTAAGATATACGCACCATTCTTACCATCGTAAAACTTTGATGCTGCTATACCTTGTATACGATTAAAGCTTTTAAGTATTTCGATAAGATGTGAGTCTACCTCCTCTTTCCTAACCTTCTCTTTAAACTTAGTCTTAATATCTCTTTCTTCTAGGTCATTAAGAAAGTATGCCAAAATTATCACACTCCTTTTCTTATGAGATGATTAAATACTTTAATAATTAGTAAGTGTACTTTACTGAGCGTCTAGCTGTGAATACGAATGTGAGACATGCAATTCTAAACACTTCAGGTAAACCAACCGGACCATAAGCACAGATATTACATAAGGTATCCTTTGGCCCAAGATAATATTTTATACAGGATAGGTTCATTGGTTCTTGAAATATGTATTTACCGGAACCTAAGAAAGCATTTCCTTTATCCCTACTATCAAAAAAATCTCCCTCGCATATCACACTAACCTCTTAGCATTGAAAATGTATTCGTACATTGCATAGGAATCAACTACATTATCAGTCCTTTTAGGATAAGTTACTCTCGTACGGAAATAGTCAAATGCATAATATCCTTCTATGTATAAATGTTGGTCACCCAAATTATAATCGTGATAACTAAAAAAACGATTATAGGTATGATCCTCGGTAAATATATACTGTCGAATGTATGAAGGTATTCTATTCATCTAATCTCCAAAGAGGGGTCAACCATCTTCTTGTTAGCAAATACATAATACCGAATTGCCGACGTGCGAGCTATATTAGCAACAGGTTCTCCTAATGGGTATACAGAAGCTTTATCTCCATTAGGAGGCCAATAATCGAGCTGATAATGCCATAGAACAATTGACGGCTGCCAACTCCTCCTTAAAAAAAGGTTAAGTTTTTTACCAGTACCAAGCAAATAGTCAGAGATTATGCTTTTACGAACTACTTGGCCACGAGTCATCTATGTCCACCCTTACTCCCTCCGACAGTGTCATCAAGAGGATAATATTTATCAAAAAACCTTTTAGTTACAAATATTAGCTGAGGAAGAAAATATCTAGTGAAGTAATAGTGTTGGCTTGGACAATCTACTGCAACCGACGAACAAAAATCAGTGCATGCTCTATTTGGAAAAAAGCACCGATTACTAACATAGGATATCTGTCCTGACTCTTTACTTTCTAAGTATGTGTTAGGCTGATTCTTTTTCCCAAAAAAATAGTTAGTGCTCCCATTCAATTTCATAGTTTAAAGTTCAATTTCCTTATTCAGTATTGGTAAGTGCTTTTTAACAACAGACCAAAACAATCTGGTGTTGTTTTTCGAGTAACAATGAACATGACAAGCAACACATTCTTTGTAGTTGTCAACGTTACCTTCTTTATCGCATTCGCCTTTTAATACTTTATCATATCCAGAAAAGTAACTCATTTCTTCTTTAGGCTTTATAGATAATTGAATAACAGGCTTCTTGAATCTAAGTTCATCTCTTACTAATCTGCAGAATTTTTCTACATTAGGCTTCCTATGTAAACTATATACAAAACTAACGTAAGGCGTATAGCCTGAAAGTTCGTTCCCTGTATGACCTTCACAAGACCAGATAGTGGCTATGCCTGGGATACGATTAAAAGACTGCATTAACTTAACTATACCAAAATCAATTTTATTCTCTTTTACAAGTTTAAGGAAGTTACTTTTGATTTTCAGTTCTTCTTCTTTCGGTAACCATCGTTGAATCATTTTACTATCTCCTAATCTATATTAGTAACTAACTTCTTTGCGAAAATTCTTGAAGTCATAAATAATTCAAAAAGCACACCCTGTTGTGGAAGATAATTTATATTTATAACAAAAGGTGGCGAATCTATCTCAGGTTTAATCATATACTGACTGGAATTACTTGAAAAGCCAAAACTTTCTTTTCTAAGATAAAAGTTGCCTTTAAAGCAAGGTATAAAAACTAACCACTCTAAGTGACCATCCGTAGACGTCATCTTCTCGCTCCAGCATATTTATAAGCCATGCAGCCTCTTCGACAAAAAATGTATGTAGGTATTTCTGGTAACCCTTGCGTAAAGGGATCATGCCTTGCATTCATATATAAGCCAAAAGCAGCGCTACGTAACGCTGCTTCCTCCCCATATAAAAAGGATATCATACTACTTTTACTTCGCCCACACAGTAACCATGTAAAACCTTCACATTCTCTAATCTTTTTCCTGCTCATCGAATATACCTGCCTCGCAGTATTATATTAAACCACTGTAACTCAGCAACTAACTGGCTGTCATAGCGATTAAATAGTCGACGAAGGCAGCGCTCATCCTCATAAATAGTAACTCTACATATTTTAAAAATATAAGGATGTAAATGTTCTGCCGCTAAAGACTTCCTTGCTCTTACTGCTAGCATCTTTTAACCTTTCTTACAAATAGTAATTGTGCTACTACTATAGGAAAAGGGAGAGTAGTCAACGTTCCTCTTGATTGTAACGTAAGTAACATTGGAAAATTCCAATAAGTACCTAACCCTGTATCAGCCATCCCGTATGTTTGTTGACTAAACCAATCTGCACGATACTTAAAATCTCTTCTCATACGTGTACCAAATTTCAACCTTGCCTTTGTATGGAAAAATGTTTCATTCGTAAGTAAGTCTATTGTGAATTCATCATGGCTAGGAAAAGCATATATTACTTCCATCCTAACGCTCCTGAATAACAATGTATGCAAGAAGGCCCGTTTCTGCGGCTATGATAAAAACAAGAACTGCAATCATGTTTATTATAACAATAATAGTGAGCTTTACAATATAAATTAACAGTAGCTGCATACTCAGCACAAGCACGCATAGAAAATAGCTTAACTGTGAAAACACCTCTTCTTAATAAAGAGTCAATTACTGCTACTTTGGACGGAAGTTGATAACGTGTTTCAACGTTAGTGTGTGGCATAAACGTATTTCCTAATCATAGTATTTTCAGATTCTAAGCAGGTATGTAAGTATGCAGTTGTAACAGAGCCACTAACAAGTGTGTCTGGTTCAATATAAAATTTTAATGGTTTGCAAAAGACATATTTATCGATAGATAAATTAAATCTAATTAAAGCGCTAGCAGTAAGACCTAAAACACCATAAAGCTTCTCCATAGAAGAAACTTGCTGCAGCGTTTGCACATACGATTCTTTCTCCAGTGTTGAAAATAGTTGTTTAAGTTTAGTTGTACAGTTACTTAACATCTAGTTTCCACTTCTCAACGTTGATGATAGACTCTGTTATACATAACGGAATTAGTATGTCACTACTACTACAAAAAGCATGTACTTCCAGTAAATCTAGCCTACGTGCTACTATCGAGTAATACTTATTCCTTCCTACTATTGCAGAAGGACGAGTTAAAGTATAAGCGACTAATATTGCTTGTGAAATATGTCTCATATATTAATTAACACTTATTATAACTCTATTGATGCAATAGACCCTTTCTCTTAAAAATAAAAGTAGATACCATATCAGAGAATCCAAGTAGTTCGTGTATCTTTGCACCGTGAGGACGCTTTATCCTAAATTTTTGTAAAATGTTCTGAAACTTAACTGGAAACATATATTTGTCAAGAGCATCCTCTTTATCACAGAATGCTTGAATCATCTCATGAAAAACTTCATCTCGTTGTCCGTAAACGATTCCCACTACGTAACCACTCCTGCTTTAGAAAGACCAAAGCGTCTTCGCCTAGTCTGACATATGTATAAAACATAAACACAACATTTAAAATACATAGTTTGATTCTCTTTCCTAAATCTTGCATAAGGACTATCTTTCTTAGTACCTCTAACCAACTCTCCTACATTGTAGAATTCAGAAACATCCATTGGTTTGCGTTTAGGTTTAATCCTCATTATCTCTTTCTCCAATAATGGCCAATTACTGATGTGTACATTCTTGTTAACAAAAACTTCTCTGTATCGTTAAAGTGATTGTAGCACAATACATTTCTGTAATTTCTACTTATTAGTGATGACTGTGTATTTGTCACAGGGAGCCTACTAAACACATACGTCTGTATGTCAAAGTGTGCGAAAAAACAATAAAATCTTTTTTGTCTAACGTCATACTAATAAATACTACATTTATTTCTTATTTCTCGATGCTAACCATTTAGCATGTTCTTCTTGTCGCTTCTTTTCAAAGATTGTCATCATAGGAGTCATCTGTGTAGGAGCTTGCGGCATTTGATTATTAGGACCAGCTAGATTTTGTGTCGTAGGGAAACCTCCGGTAGGTGGTTGCACAGGAATATTATTAACAAAGGTAGTACTTGTTGATTCCATTGTAGGTTTTGCTAAAGCATTCTGCGCAGCTATTACCTCAGGAGATTCTTTATGCTTCCATAGATAAGAAACAATGATTTTAGCTTCTTCTGGTTTGTAATTTTGTTTCGTAACAAGCATTGTAAGAGCTCTCTTTAAGAAAGCTTTTTGATCTTCTCCTACGTATGGTTTTAATATCATCTCAAAACCTCCTGAGTGTAAATCCTATCCCATAAGTTGGTCTATGACTATCTAACGAATAACCGAGAACAAACCCGATACCTACTGCTTTATAAAAGAATTGTTTCTGAAAGTTACTGTAAAGCAGTTTATAACCAAAACCAAAAGCCAACTCCCAGCCCCAATCCTCTCTGAATACAACTTCATAACCAGGTGTAACAACATCGCAAGTAATAACTAAGCTATACTTACTCGTAATGTGATACAGTTTATCTAAATCATGATCAATTAAGTTACCTTGATCATCAAACTGTAACTCTTTTGCTTGTACGCAAATAAAGGCAAGTAGCATTAAGAAAATAACTAAATAACGTTTCATTGCTTCCCTCCATTGATAGGAACAAGCACGTACAGTGCGTACAACATAAAACCTACAACAATCCAAAATGCATTACGAATCATTTGTCCTCCAGTAAAATATTAAGAAATCTTTGTTTAAACCAATTGTAGCAACCGGAGTAAAGACTAAACCAATCAACATCCAGAACTCTAGATCTTGAAAGAATCTCATTGTCTCACACTCCTATTAAATAGCTGCTAATATGTCTTCAAGCATTTGATCAGACAGAATACTATGAAAGTTGGCATAAAGGAAACTGCGCTGTTCTAATTCTTTCCAATCTTCTCCTTCTGTTATACTTTCCAGTTTGCTGATAATTAAAATTGAGCTGTGATTCCAAATAGCCTTACAAGTTTTGCTATCTGCATCATCAACGAATGTCCATATCCTTAAACATGGCGCACTGATTGGAAGTTTTTCCAAACTACTATAAGTCATTTTATTCCTCCTGCTGCTCCACATTATCTGGACCAGCTTCTGATTTTCCATCTAAGCTTTTAATGTACATGCCAGCTAAGCGAAATATACTTTCCTCAACTGTCGTGTAATTTAAATCATTATCAATAGCGAAAGATTGTACTTGGCCTTCACTAGGCGAAGGATTTTCCCTCAGGAATTTGACAACCTCTGTCAATATACCTTTAGTCATTCCGACCTCCTTAGCGAAGCTTGTGTAAAGCTTCTCTAAATAATTCTGGTGACTTAACATCACCGTACACTGCAATAGCAGGTTTGATTGCAGATTTCTTTTTTGCATCAAAGTCGTACAAAGGTATCTCAATAGTTTTAACTTTGTATCGTTTCTTTGTGTCTATATGTAATTTAACGAAATAAGAGATCCATTCGTTAAGTTTCTTTTCTTGTGCTTTGCTAACAGCAAACACTATGTAAGGACACTTACTGTTATGACCCTCGCAGGAAACAAGAGTTGCAATACCTTTGATTTTGTTTATGCGAATGAGATCACTTTTTATATTAGCGTCAATGTCGCCCTTTCTAAGGTATGTTACAAACTCTTGTTTAATGCGCTTCTCTTCTGAAGGGGTCATATAGTTATTCATTATTTTCCTTCTTCTTCGTCCATTTTCTTATCTTCAGCTTCAAGTTCTTTTTCCACCCCATCAAGCTTAGTATAGTATTTCTTGTTGCTGGCTCTGTTTTCTGACAAATGATCTAAAGTGATTTTTTCAGCAAGCACAGGATCGTCAGTGTGCTCCATTTCAACTTTAATTCCCATCTTAAGTTGTTCTGGATCAGCTTGTCCTTTTGTAAAACCAACTTTCTTAGCATTGCCTGAATTCATAAAAGCAATAAACTTAGCTGCTAGTTCGTAACAAACAGCTTCTACGTCATGAATATCTAATCCTTTTCCTTTTGCCCATTCGTGCATCTCAGAATCAGATGGTTTCGGGTTTGCTAGTAAAAACTTAGTAACTTCAACTACTACTTGTTTCGATGCCATTTTATTTATCTCCTTAAGTATATTTATCTAAATTAGCTGCTTCAGCTTGCAGCATATCATATTCTTTTGTGCCTTCACCAAATGAATCTTTAATGCGAAGTAAAGTCTTTTGAATCTTGTAACCGATTATGTTAGCATTAAACTCTTCAGCATTGTCTATTTTGTGTCTTAAAGTTAGTAGTGACTGAATTGCACTACCATAATTATCTTGCTGTCTGCAGAACATAATAGCAATATCTATAGCATGAATAAAGTCAGCTGCTGCTGTGTCAACATCTTCTTGACTTTCTGTTAATTTAGCATGTTCAAGATTAGCGTTAGGGTCTGCTGTAGTTACAGGTCCTTGCCACATATTATCATTTAAAGAGATAGGTCCTTTGTCATGGCATGGTCTATGAAACCAATCTTTGCCATCATAGGAAAGTTCTTTCTCTCCAATCTCTTTTCCGCAATGAGGACATACCTCAAACTCTTCTTTACGATATCTAATACCTTTCGTAACAGGCTTAGCAAAAGAATTAAAGTTCTCCAGGAGCCTAATTAGAACTTCACTATCATAATTATTCATTGGTTTTCTCACCTCTGTTATTCAAACTGGCTTCATCATCTATAGGAATAAGTTCCATAGTCTGATGATGAAGCCGAAATATCTCAATTAGTGCATCATCTTTTATTGTAATTTCCATCTTTTCTGGTTCATTACCTTTCCATGTGATAACAGGCTCAGAAGTTATAGCCATAAAATCTGATAATTCGCCTTCCTTATTAAAACTAAATCTTTGATTATCCCTTAAAGTAACTTTTACTTCTCTAGTTTCAGTATTTGCATAAGTAGCATTAAACAAAGGTAAGCCGTTCCTCATTACGAATCCATATACTTTATTTATGTCTTTAGAAGTAAAATCAAGCTCAGTAAGCTTCTGATATTTTTCTGGATGCATTCTAGCTTCATTCACTAAGTCATCCCAAGCCTGTTGCTGTGCTTTAATTTCCTGTAACCTTTCTAAACTTTTCTTTGTCATAACGTAGTTCTCCTTCTTAATTATTATTTATGATCTTTAGGGTTAATGCGTGCATGCAATTGTATGTCTTTATATTGTGATGCGTACCTAGTCTGATATTCGCTATAAGGAATACCTGCGATTAACATTTTATAGTCTTCAGCATACAGAACATATATAAGAAGATCATTTTTATCTCTTCTTCCTACAAAGAAGTCAACATCCAAAAATGCGTTTGCAAACTTCAGAGGATCCATTGTTATAGCTTTCTTAACAGCTTTTGCTCTTAGCTTAAAATGTTCCATACTATCTTTATGATTGCCAACAAGCCAACGCCACGCTTTTTTGTACCAAGGCATTTTGTCAGGGTCAAGGTCTTTCCCATACTTTTTATAAAATACTGTAAGGTCTGCTAAAGAAGAACGATACTGTTTCCACAGTTTTTTTAATTCAGGATTTACACGAACTAATTCGCTTAAAGCAAAACCTAATCTATCTTTGTATATATCAGTATACTGTCTATACATCCTACCTCTTTTAGACTTATCGTTAGAGGTTATATTTTCATAAATCTCTTTAAATTCGTCAGTATCTGCCATACGTGTAAGAGTCGTGTCATCCTCATATTTTTTATAAGGTGCAAAAGTAGGGTGTTCTTTTGTAAAAACATCTTTACAAATATCAAACAGCATATTCCCCGTAGCATACTTTAATACTTTATAGTACTGAATGTAGATAGAACGAGTGTTTGCGAGTAGTTTTTTAAACTCGCTTTTCGCTGCTTTTAATTCTTGTTGTGATAATGCCATTGTTAACCTCTTTATTAATTAATAAATAAACATCATATGCCAGTAATCATCGTTTGATACTATTCCCATCATTGGAGCCTTATCAGAAGATTTTCCTGATAAGTAATAAATGTTTAGAAACTCTTGTGCAAACTTGATAGATGACATTGGTTTAGCTTGATTGATTAGTTCAATGCGCTTGTTAACTTCATTGAGCACATCTTGTAATTTTCTAGCTCTTAAAGAAACTAGATAAAACTGTTCGTAGCCACGAGCATATTCAGGATTAGCTTTTAGTACTTCTACAAATTCTTTACAGTGCTTAATATACTCATCCCAAGTTTCTTTGATAGCAGGAAAGTTCTTAGCAATACGTTCAATACCTTTTGCCCAATGCGTGTTATAAGTATCTTTATACTTGCTATAGAATTCTGCGGAAGCTGAGAAAATTCTGCTATGAAGGTTTTTATAATCTGCAAAGCCTTCACTTTCTGCTATGTCATCTGCTATTGCGTTTAAGACGAAACCTACAGCATTGCCTAGTTTCTTCTTATAAGCATCGTACGAGTCATTAATCTGTTGCAGATGCTCATTAACAGATTTAATAAAGTCTTTGTACTCCATTGTTTGTCTTTCGTTATCCACAGCTTCCTCCAGTAGATTATTGTTTTAATAGATAAGTCATAGAAGCAACAGCTTGTGTACCTGCTTCAGGAACGTTGCCTTTATCCATAGCTTGCTTAGCTTTAAACATAGTACCGATCAATGACTTTGAATCCGATACAGTAGACAAGCCTTCTTTCTTAGAAAGGGAAGCAATCGCTGCACTACTGTTTTGTTTCTTATACTTATACAGATAGTAAAGAGCAATCGCAAGTACAGTAATAGCGAGCATTATTAAAATGATCTTTTTCTGTTTATCAGATATCTTTGCTAATACTCCTCTAAGAAACTTAGCAATCTTATCTTTCATTTCACGTGCTTTATTAACACATGTTTGCCAGAGTGAATCTTTAGGAGGGTTCTCTACATCAGTTGTTCCGCCTGTTTGTTCAACACCTGCTTCTTTTTGTAAGGAGTCGACATCTTGAGAACTAACTTCTGGCATATCAGAATCTAAAGTGGATTCCTTACTTTCAGGGAATCCTTCTCGTTCCAGCTGTTCAAACTTCTCTTGCATTTCTTTTTCGGTGTTTGAACTTCCCAAGATGTTAATAAAATGTGTAGCCCAGAAAGGTTCAAGCTTGAACCGCATTATTAACATTTCCTGTGCAGAAGGGTTTTTTCTCCTTCCAGCAGCAACCTCTTCTGGCGTCTCCCAATACAGTGCAACTTCTATTGTAGTCTTGTAAGGTAGAGTAGCTGTTAAGCAACCTTTTACACCCGGTTTACCAATTAATACAATATTAGCAGCGTCACTTCTGAGAGGAGCTGCTTTCCACTGTGGAGGAAGCATTGTTTTTACAGGATCAGCATTTGGTTTGTTCCACCACCCTGCTTCTCCTTCTGCAAATGTACTTACATCATAAGGTGGCTGATTTTTTATTCCTTGAACCGGCCAAGGTGCTTGCTTTTCTGTTAGTTTAGTCATTATATCCTCCTGAGATTATTCTTCTTCCTCGGCATCGAGGTGTTCAACTGTTTTATAGTATTCCATAGGATTAATCTTAATATGTACAAACTTATCTTTCGAAGAGTCATACACTGAGCCTTTACCCCATTTACCAGCTTTCCAAGAGCCTGCTTTCCATTTGCCCGATTTCCAAGTACCTTGTTCCCAAGTTCCTTGCTGCCATAATCCATTATTCCAAAGACCGCTTTTCCAAGTTCCACCAGCCCAGGTTCCTTTAATCCAGATGCCATTTTCCCAAGAGCCTAACTGATGTAAACCATTGTGCCATTTACCTTTGACCCAAAGGCCATTCTTCCATGTGCCATTATACCAATGTCCAGAGTACCACACTCCAAACTGCCATTCTCCATTTATCCAATCACCTTTGTGCCATTTTCCGTTAACCCAAGTACCTTTGTTCCAGGTCCCTCTATGCCATGTACCACTCATCCAAGTACCGTCTTTCCATTCTCCACCTTCCCAGTCTCCTGAGTACCAGACTAAAGATATTTTATTAGAGTCTGAATTTTGAGAAATTCCTAAAACAGCATTTCTTGTTTTCGCTTCTAAGACCCATTTGAATCTTCGTTCTAACATTTCCATTGTCAAGCCATCGCGCAATTGAGAGATGCCGAATTTTTCATGCTTAGACATAGGTATCATTGAATCTTTTCTATTAGCTTCTTTTAATTCTTCCATAGTAGAAACTTTAGCTTGTTTATTCTCATTAAGTATCTCTGTTACAGCATTAGTTCCTGTATAACCATAAAGAAGATAATTCATATTCTCTACACCTGAGTCTATTTGAAGAATGTCTATGAAAAGTTTACTAGGTGCTGCTTGTTCACCTTTGTAGTATTTAGCAGATACTGCTTCTTCAATAAACTTACTTTCATTCATTTTAAGAAAAGTATTGTACAAATCTGCTACCTGATCATAATCATCTATATGAACTTTAAGCCACTCTTCTAATGACCAAGCTGTAACTAACTTAATTATCCAAGGAAGAAACAGAAAACCTCTTCCTTCTAAGTTATCCTTTTCCTGTTCAAAAAATTCTTTAAATTCTTTACCGTTAGTAATGTATTCTTCTGCTAACTGTTTTAGTGCAGGGAAAACTCTTTTAGCTGCAGCAATACGCTGTTCAAAGAAAGTATCATATAATACTTTATTATTACGATACATTTCAGCCCTTACTGTTGACTTAGGGCTAGTTACACTTTCTGTTACTTGTGGTAACTTAACTGTTTTACCTGTTGCGACATACAGTTGCCAAATAAGAGCTTTAGTGAATGTATCAAAATATATTATATTATCACAAAATGTATCCCTAAACGCATAATGCTTACCGAATGTATTTTGAGCAAGCTTGATTATTTCTTTAGCGAGTCTTGTAGCTTCCTTCTTTTTCTCTTTATCACCTTTTGCATCATTAACAGCTAAAGCTATTTTATGCGCCATTTGTTTTTTAAACATATGCATTTGTTTTTCGTCGTGCTGTTTAAATGGTAGTTTTGTAGATGCTTCAGTTAAAGGTTCTTTCTTTTCAGTTCCTTTAGGATCTTCATCACCTTCAGGCATTACAGCTTCTTGCTTACTAGAAGCTAATGCGGAGTCAATAGGACGAACATGCTTGCTAGCAATTATGTCTGACCCTTCTTTAACCCCATCTAAGGTTTGATTTGTAATATGCGATATAGGTCTAATGGTGCTCATTGTTATGACTCCTTAGTTAAATCTTTTATAAATTGAGTAGAGTTAGGATACTTATTAAACAAAGTTAACAATTCTTTTAATATCTTATGTAACTTTCCTTGGTCAATAGGCGTAACCTTTTGCTTTTTTGCAACACCTTCTTTGAAATAAATAGCCATCGCCTTCTTTTCTTCAGCGTTTAAATAGCTGTTAGCTTCATATTCCACATTGCGGTTTACTCTTGCCACAATAAGTATCTGTGCTATTGAATACGCAATCAATGCAGCAAACGTTATAATAAGTATTCTTTGCTTCTGCTTATCGTCTAAAGTGTTTAAGCGTTTCTTTAATTTCTTAATAAATGCATCGACTGCTAACTTTTTGATAAATTCACTGATTATGTAAGGAACTACACTTTTTAATAGTTTATAACCTAACGCATCGTAAGGTGTGCTGCTTATTTTGGCAATATGTCCATATTCATGCATTAAGATTCCCATCAGCATTACTTTAAAAGAAACATTGTGCTTTTTAGCAACTCTATACATTAGTACTATGGACGGTAAATAAAGTGTGATTGTGCTTGTACCTGTAGCAATAGTATAAGCTTGTGCTGTATAACCAGCAACCGTTTCATCATAAGTAACCTTTATAGCAGGTTTGCCTTTACCAGAAACTCTAACTAAAAATTCATCGACGCATTCCTTTAGTTCAGGTATAATTACTGCTGTCTGTCTTTTTTTGTTTAAATATTTTTTAGCAGCTTCCCAACGAGAAGGAAGGATGCCCTTCTCAAATAAGTCAGGGTGTTTTGAATGCATGTTATAGACTATTGCTTCTTGAAAGACAGCTCCTGTAATACCAAGAGTTGCACAAAATGTTTGCATGATGCCCCAAATAGCCTTTTCCGTTTTGCTCTCAACCTGATCTTTAACAGCTATGTATACTTTACGGAAACTGCGTAGTGACCCTAGTAACATAGGTAAATATACAGAACTTGAGGAATCTTGCAGTATCTCCTGTAACGTTAAATTGTGCATCTGACTTGTTTCTCCTTGCTTAGAGATGTTGTTCTCCTCTAATGTTGAGTCTTGCTGAGGGTGCTGCGGCATATAAACACCAGACTCATTTGGAGAAGGATTATCATGTTGTTGCTTTTCTTCTTTCTCTACAACCTTTGGAGGTTTATTAGAGTCAATATATCTTTGAGTAGTTGGATCAAAAATCATTCCAGTCATCCAAGTACCACTTTTCCAAGTCCCAGAACCCCATGTACCAGAATGCCACGTACCATCGTACCAGGTTCCGGCTCTCCAACTGCCTTCTTTCCATATTCCTTTAAACCAATGGCCTCCTCTCCAAGAACCTTTCAGCCAGAGACCATTATGCCATTTTCCGTTTTCCCACGTTCCATCTTTCCATGTTCCGTCAAACCAGACACCAGACTTCCATGAACCATCAGCCCACTTGCCATCTCTCCATTTACCATCGTACCAAGTACCACCATACCATTCACCAGTTAACCAATCTCCTCTATACCAATCACCTTTGTCCCATTCTCCGGATTTCCACGTTCCATTTCTCCATGAACCTTTTTTCCACGTACCATCATTCCATGTTCCGTTTTGCCAATCACCATCACTCCATATACCGCCTCTGAATACACCATTATACCATGTTCCGTTTTTCCAAATACATGTACTATAGCGCCATTTGGCAGTTCCGAAGTTTCCACCATACCAACTACCACTTAACCAGTTACCGGCAAGCCAGGTACCATTTGTCCAGGTACCTGACTTCCAGTCACCATTATACCAAGTTCCATCTTTCCATTCACCTTTATGCCAAGTGCCATCTTTCCATTCACCTGACTTCCAGGTTCCGTTCATCCATTGACCCGAGTGCCAAATTCCTCCACGCCACGTGCCGTCTAGGAAAGAACCATCATACCAAATGATAGTTTCTATCCCTTTAATTTTTTGTACACCTATTACAGCATCCTTAGTACGGCAAGACTTTACTATCCAACCTGTGTTAGGATTATCTCTTAACAGTTCAAGAGTTAAGCCATCACGCAGTTCGGCAATTCCTGCTTTATGGAGAAGTTGGTCTCGAGATGTTGGCATATTTATTCCTTTTAGATTACAAAAAGTAAAAGCATTCCTACAGTTATGTGTCCTATTGCAGAGTTAAATAATTTCTTCTCAGCATCATTCATCTTATCTCTATCGTCAGGTAGTTGTATAATATATTTAAACCCTAGAAGAATTAGGAAGAGTCCTGCTATAGTTGAAAATTTTACTGCTACAGCTTCGGTTAAAGCAGACTGCTCAAAACCAGCTACTGCTTCTTGAATAGCTTCGGCTGTAGGTTCACCTTCTTTTCTTTTCATATTGAAATATATAATCAATGCAATACCAAACAGAATAACAGCACCTGCGATAGCAAGGAATTTTTTGTTTGTAATCTTCTCTCTCATCTGCTTCATAAGCCTTTCAATTAAAGGTCTTGCTTTTCCTTTAACTTCATCATAGATTTTTCTGAAGTAATCCTGATTCATATACTTAGCTTGTACATCATTAAGAGTTTTTTTCATCCTGTCTGCAAACTTATCAACTTCAGGACTATCTTCTTTCTCAAACTCTTCTTTAGCAGGGGCTCCTGTTTCTTTTTCTAAGTCCTCGATAGTAGCTTTATACTTAGCAGAATCCTCATTCTTTAAGTTATTAAGCATTTCCTTTACTTCAGCCTTGTCCTTACCCGACATACTTGCATAGAATTCTTTAATCGACTCTACAATTTTCATAACAGTATCCTCCAAGAGTATAATTATCAATTGTTGTGTTTATGGATATATATCTCAAACACAGTATTTTTCTTTGGTTATTTTTGGTAGTATCTGTAAATTTTGTTGGTGTCACGATAACTATGAAATTGAAACCCAATGCGTTCATGAGCTATTTGTGATGCCTTATTCCACTTCCTAGTTATAGCAACTAAGTAAGTTAATTCTGGCATATGATCAAATAACAGTAATTCTGACTTAACAAAACCTCGTCCTCTATACTCAGGTTTAATTACAATATGTAAATAGCCTGCATAGCCTTCTTCTTTCTTTTCTTTTCTACAAGCAATAATACCCACCGGCTCGTCATTAGACATAATGTAAAACCAGTGGGCATCCCCCTTCGAGTATATACATGCTTTCTCAAATTCGTGAATCTGCTTAACAAAGTTTTCGTAAACTTGCTTTCTATCTTTTCTTTCTATACGTTCAAGTGTCATTCGCCTATGTATCCAAAATGCCTCAAGTATTTATAAAACCTGTAAGCACCGTTTAAAAGAGCACGGTATGGGTTCCTTAGCATTTCTCCGATAAACCTATTAAAGATATAAACTAAGTGATCGCATTTCTCTTCTTTCAAGTCAGTCTTTTCTAGTACATTATAAAAGTCTATAGTAATATCTTTTTTGAAATGTGCTTCACTGTAATAAGCTAATGTTAACATTCGAATAATTTTACCTGTCTTACCGTCAATGGCTATACCTAGCAAAGTAGCTAAGCGTTCACATTCGTCTGCTACAGCATCTACTAAGTTTATCTTCTTAGGATCGTCGCCATTCTTTTCCATACACTTCTGAATCTCACGCACCATTCTTACAAAGGATGGTATTTGATTTAATACTTTAGTAATGAGTAATTTGTTTGCGAAAACTTCTTTTTTATATACAACGAGTCCGATACAGATAACTAAGAACATAAAACTGTACATTATTTATTCTCCTTTTTAATCTGTTACACCCAGAAATCCTGCAATCTGCTTACCAAATAAGAAAGCAGTTGCATTATAAACAGCGTGTATCAATACAGCTATGTAAAAGCCATTTTTACTATCTTTTCCAAACAATTTCTGAACAAAAATTGTAGTAAAGTGCATAACAACTGCTAGTAGTCTTAGGAAAACTAATCTTGATATGTTCTTAGAACCCTTCACCCCGAAGGCGGTTACACCTTTGTGGATAGCTCCCGCAGTTTCAACACCTGTAAATACAAAACCAAATGTCCACCCAAAATCATCTTTAATTGCTATACGTTTAGCAAACTCTTCTGTTAAAGGAGCTACAATAATAGAAACTAACATTACTGACTTAAGTTTGTTGTCATCCTCATTTATAGAAATACCGCGTTCTTGTTGAAAACCTTTAAAAATTCCTTCAACAAATCCCATACAGAACTGCTGTATTATTGTAGCAAGCAAAAGTAAACCTAAGGACTTTGCTAAGTTTATAGCTAGAGTGTCTCCGCCTTCTGTTGAAGGAGTCTTTATCTGTTTTTCAAATTTTTTCTGTAGGACTCTAGCTTCTTTTTCTATCATGTCCATAACCTTTGTGCTTGCAGACTTAGGATCAGTACCTTTTGCAATTTTAATTTCAGCAAGTATTTTCTTAGACATCGGTTTTGCTTCTTGCTTTAACTGCTTAACATTTACACCATGCTTAGAAAGAGTCTCTTCAATATTTCTTACATTGTTTATATGCGTAGCTGCAATCTTCTTGAAGTTTGCAGAAGTAGCCGCTTCGGTTAGTGCTGTAATTGCAGCTTCGGTTAATATCCCGTTCTTCACATACTTGGACATGAATAACTCCTCATTTTACCAAAATAAAAAAGCTAGGACTGATTTCTCAATCCTAGCTTTAGGGTTTTAGGGTTGTGTGGACCCTGTGGGATTAACTATCCCAGTAGTTTGGCATTTTCTGCCTCTTCCTGCCTCTTTGCAAAGTTAATAGACTTGGCATTTGCATGCGCAAACTTAATGACTTCATCATTTACTAAAGCACCATACTGCTTAAGTAGTTGTTTAATGTGCTCTTCAAATAAAAGTGCTTTGTCAATCTTCTCAACATCGGCACCTTCTTTTTGTTTAGCAACCCGCGCAGCTTCTTCTACTGCATTAAAAATAATTGGCGAGTAATCAGTAATCAACTCAATCGCCCTTTGTAGTGCCCTCTTAGGTGCTGTCTTCCAAACATCAAAACCGAAACCGACAATAGCACCGACGATAACTACAACTTCAGGTCTTAGCAAGAACTCAAATAACTTGTTCAAGAATTCCATTGTGTATACCTCCTTGGTATTACGAACTTATTAATGTATGATGAAACTTCTTTGATAGAAGTTAGTTTATGCAGGCGCACCTACTGGTTCTGCTGGTTCTGCATTTTTAGCCATTTCTGCATCAACATCTTTCTCTATACCTTTCTTCATAGTTAACAAGGCTATAAAAGCGCCACCAACGATAATTGCTGCGAAAACAAATACAGCTACTGTAATTATTCCTATGCCTTTTAAGATTTCACCTGTTGTTACCATATAGTAGAGTCCTGCGGCTATAGCGCCTACCAGAATAACTATTAATATAGGACCTACTACAGTTGCTATTTTTGTAATCTTCTTTACTGCAGACGCTGTTCCGTCCATGTCCATATCTGCACTGAAGCTGTCAACACTTTTGTCTATGTCTGCAAATATACCCTCAGTAAGCATAGTTTCCATACATTCCTGCGATGCTTCGCCTTTCTTCTGAGACCTAGCTTTGAAATAAAGAAACATTGAGAATCCTATAACGAGTAAAGATATAGCTATAGCAAGAAACTTTTTATTAGGGAAATGTTTCTTTATTGCTACAGTGATTTTAGTAATCTGCGGCCTGAATTTTGTTTCCACAATCTCTTTAGCTTTTTTAATCATCTCATTTTCGTTAACAGCATTTTGAAACTTAGAAACAGTCTCTTTAATTTTTGCTGACATAGAAAGCTTTTCAGCAGCTTCTTCAGGCGATCCTTCAAATAAGTCATCCTGAATACCTAACTCTTCTGCACCCTTTTTAGCGGCTTCATTGTCTTTCTTACCCAAGTTCTTTAGTATGTTTACAAACTTGTCGGTAGTTTCTTTGAACTTCATTGTGTTACTCCTTTATTATTTTTATAAATAAGAGTTTATAGTAACTCTTTAAACCTCTACCTAAATATGAACATTACTAAAAGGATAGCGAAACCCGATTCGGCTATTCCTTCAACATATCGTTTATCTTTGAATGCATCGATGGCTAACTTGATTACAGTAGCTAGCAAAAGAACAAAACCTAGTACGACTGTTATAGTCCAGCCTACATGCACATCTTTTGCTTCCATTAAACTCTCGCCCATCTTCTCAACAGCCTTATCGCCTACTACAGCTTTCATTTTATTTTTATAAATCATGTAGTAGGTAAGACCTATAACAACACAAGCGAATATAATAGAAGTAACAACTACTAATGCCTTCTTCTTAGTACTGAACTCAGACCAACGCTTCTTCATCTTAGCTATAGTGTTCTTAACGAACCCTTTAGCTTTTTCTTTAGCGTCTCTGAATTTCTTTTTAAACTTAAAAGACTCAACCAATCCCATTAACATACCAGGTTTGATCTTTGTCTGTTTAATTACTTCATTAACAAAATTCTGAACACGCATCCAAGTCTCTTCATAAGAGTCAGTTGCAACATCAGCCAGTACTCCAGCTAATGTTCTATCTTTAAGCTTAAGAAGCTTATTAATTTTATTAGTAGCTTCTTTCTCTGCTGCATCTACGTCCTCTTGGAGTTCTCTAACCTTAGCGTTAATTTCAGTCTGTACAGTTTCTAGTTGATCTACAACCTTTTCTTCAGATACTTCTTTTGGTTTTGATTGTATCTCACTTATTTTGTTTTTAGTTTCACCTTTAATCTTGTTATATTTTGACTTAACTTGACCAACTGTTTTAACATCGTCTAACGCAGGAGTTGCTCCCGGAGCAAAAAAGTTCTGCATAATGTGCTTATTCTCATCTGAAAGCTCTGCTACAAGTTTTTCAAAGAAATCATTCTTAGATCCACCATAAAACTCATCAGCAGATCTAGTCTTAGTTTCTTCTTGTAAAGCTTTAGTTAAAATAGCGTTCTCTACTTTAACTTTATAAGTAGCTTTGTTCCCACCCCACGCGTTATCTTTATGCTCTCTGATTTCTTTCATTGCAGGAAGGATTAACTTTTCCCAGTTCTGTCCTTTACGGAACATCTCTAAGTCAATCATTGTTTTATAAAGTATATACGTTCTAAGATAAATATCAGTATCATCAGCTGATACACCTTTAGACAACTCAGCAGCAATAACCATAGGAAGCGCTCTTAACACAGCTTTTGCTTTCCTAGCAACATCTGTTGTTTGATCTGTTTTAGCAACTTGAATAATAGTTGCAGCGAGTTTAGGATTTAAAACCTTTATATCGGACAGTGCAAACTTATTAAGAGCTTCCTGCATGTCTTGGCTTTGAGGATTGTATTCCTTTCCGCCATACATTTGCGCAGCAGCTTCCGCTTCCTTGCGAGCAGCTTTTTCTGCGTTTAAAGCTTTCTTAAGCTTCTCGTTTTCTAGTTGTTCTTTAGTTGGCATATTATCCTCAGCTCATTAATGCTGGAGGCGATATATCACCACCTACACACAGTTTAAAAAGCTTAAGCTGTAGTCCAGGTGTTTCATATCTTTTAACCAATGTAGCAAGCCTATCTAACATTAATATAGGAATACCGTACACAAGTATGCGTTTCTTGTCTACGCCCTGGAACTGAAAAGAAAGCAGAAACTTAAGTAGCTGTTCTGAGTTTTCAAAATTTTCATCAGTCAATTCCTGGAATGGTGCAAAGTTTCTATAGTTGTTTATACAACTAGCAACCATTGCAAGCTTACGCGGAGGAACTTCTTTACCAGTAGCAAGTCTTTCATAAGAATTCATAACATCCTGTGCATAGTCAAGAATTCCTGCTTTCTGGTTAGCTACATACAAGTTTCTAAGTTTCTCATATTCTTCAGACATTTTTTGTGTCTTTAGTAGGTTAGAGAAAAACACCGCTTTTTCGTTGATAGCATCAAATATTTGTTCTAGATTTGTGCGCTTCATGCTTACTCCTTTTATTTAAAAACGTCTGTTACGAATTCTGCTAATCTTTCTGTATCTGCTAGTTGTTCTAAGGTAATTTTCTTAACTGCTAAAGTTTTAGAAATAATACGTTTGCCCGCTACGTCCATTCGTTTAGCAATGCGAACTTCATCTTTAAGCAGATCCTTCTGAATGCTATCAACAAACTTTTCCATTGTTGCTTTGAAATCTTTTTTCAGTCTACTTGATATGACTCTTTTGTCTAAGAGTAGTAGATATGTAATGTAAGTACCTAACACTAAAGGTCCATCCTCTCTTACAAAGTACATGTAGTAACCCATTACTTCTTTTTCCCATTTCTCAAAAGTAGTAACGTCATAGAAAGTTTTCATGAACTCATAAAAGTCTTTATTAGTAGCATGATTTAATCTTTCCATAACAGAAATAGAAGAAGCTAGTCTTAACTCAGATAAAACCTCATCGATTTTAACTAAACGTTTCTTGTCTTTAATAGTAGGCTTTATAACCTTGTCTGTTAAAGTGTAAACTATCACAGGAATATCTGAGGCAAGGTGTAACAGGAAAGGATTGACTGCCATTTAATAACTCCTAATTTAGTCTACTATAATTTCAATTTGTATATTGCTTTCGTTGAACCAAGTAAACTCAGGAGTGAATTCAATTAGCTGTTGCTTAGTTAAGTCTTTTCTATAGTAGTCATAAACTATACTATCATAAGGCTCAATAAGTTCAACAAATTCAACGTTATCAACATTTTGTGCAACTTTGGTTATTTCTGATTTATAAATGTTTACTTCGAAACCAAACTTAGGCTTAAAGTATTCATAAATAGCTTCCTTAACTTCTCTAATAACGACATCAGCTTGCGCGTTGTTTTGTTCTTTAATATAAACACGCATACTAATTTCTATAGGTAGAGGAAAGTTAGGTGATACATACGTCTTAACAGCATTTGGATTAGTATCGTTATATTCGATGTTATGAACTTTACCGATAGTATTAGCAAACTTTAAATACACTTGGTCAGTCATAATACGATACCTAACGACAACATCAGCAAACATAGCCATTTGCTGCAGCATGTTTATATCAAGCCACTGCAAGTTAGAAAGATAAAAACTTTCTTCGATTAAAGGAACATCATACGCTTCTATAATGTTGCCGCCTAGGTCTTTTGTAGGGCTTGCAATCAGTGAGTCTAAATTCTGAACTAAGATGAAATTCATCTTATATGTTCTAAGAAGTTTCTCAGTAGGAACTGAATCATCATAATACTTAAAGTCAACTGTAATAGTTGTTAGACCGTCTTCAACATCATCACGATCAATAATAACATCAAACAATCTGTTACCTGTGTCATTATTAAATACGTAAGAATGTAATCCCATTTGTCCATACAGTCGTAGCTTAGGTGGATATGTTGGATCATCATTTCCTTCACTATCAAGTTTTACATAGTTGTAAGGGATCTTTAATGTAAAGGTTCTTGCTACGGAATCATAGGTGGCTACATAACCAGTTAATACTGCTGCATGGTTCTTTGCTTCTTCAGTTGTTGCGATTAAGTCAACATTGCCTGTTAAACTTTTAGCCACATACCTGTAATCCAATGAATTTGAAGCAATGTTAGGATAGATCTCGAAGGGGCAACGGAAAGTGTAGCCGTCCTTCGTAATAGGTTGCAGAACTAAGTTATCAAAGGTTACGACATCTGACCTACTAGGAACTAATTCAGTATCAGAAAACTTAGTTGCTATATAAGTAAAGATCTCATTTGAATGAATGTCTGATCTTTTTATAATAGCCATTGAGTCCTGTAAAGGTATCTGAAGTACAGCTCCTAAATTTTCATAGTTTCTTTCTGATACTAAACCATTTACAGCGCGTGCGTAATCTCTAGCATTTCTTCTAGTCTGCTCTATAGTCTCTCTATTCTGTCCATCAGTAGAAACTCTAGGATTAGAAACATACATAGTTACAATGCCGCCTGTAGGAGCATCATTATAAATTCTAGGTGCAGTAGTAACTGTACCTGCAACGACTTTGCCTTCTTTACCTTTAGTCTCGAATACCTTAATTAATATGCTAGACTCTGTAAGAGGAATGCGTCCGTAGATACCATTACCGAAAGTGAAAACTACCTTATCTTGAAATACGCTAGTTGCGTATCCTTTTTCTCCATAATTAAGTTGAAACACATTATCAACTTCTGTCCATAATTCATATTCAGCACCATCGTTTGGAGGTCTTATATATACTTCTGTTTTGTATACTTGATCAGAGAAACCAACTTCTATAGTATTAAACCTAAGTGGTTCTGGTCTAGGTGCTGTAAAAGTATATTCCTCTATGTTATACTGTTCGCCTGTTACTAGGAACTGTAAGTAAGTATCAGTCTCTCCAGGTCGTCCAACTGGATCTGGCTCTACTGTGCTGAATTCAAAAGGAATCTTTGAGATAGCCGTATCCGTTTGCTTGTATAAATTGTTTACAAAAGCATCAGGGTCATAATTGAAATTAAAGATTACATCATACGGAAGTAGAAAAGGTAAAGACGAGGCTGAAAACCTAGTCCACTTAGGAAATGTAAATTGGATATAATCCCAGAGCCTAACGCCATTTTTAGCGAAAGGCACTGAGATTAAAATATCAACTTCAGACGGTATTGCATTAGGAACATTGTAAGAAAGTTGCTGTGCAATATTCAATACAGATTCGGGCAGTACAGCCTGAGAAAGAAATGCTTCCTTATAAGTCATAGATGAGTAGAAAAGTGAATCTAATGATGCGGTAGCTAATGCATCAGTAAAGAAAGCAATGAACCCGGACTCATAAACATCCGGGTTCTCTGTTTGAAACTTTTCTTCTATTAAAGATTTTAACTCGTCACGTAACTCATCATACTCAATGGGAAATCGTTCTTTAAGTATTGCCATTGGTTATTCCTAGCTCTGTCCACCGATAGTGAAGTTGTCAAGATTAATAATATTGTTGATGTCTGAGCCACGGATGTCATCAACCATATTCTGGCATTCTTGTTTGACCCATTCATCAAGGTGAAGAAGATCAACTGAGAAGTCAACAGTAAGATCTTTCTTTTCTACTGTTGCGATTTCAGCATTAAGACCATCTGTAGGAACCTTGAGAGGCCATACACCTGATAGATAAGCATAGAATTCAACTTCCTGCATGTTTGGTCTACAGTAAGCAACAAGCAAACCAGCTTTGTACTTGTTCTGTACATAAGCGTCAGTGCCTACTAATGAATCATGGTTGGAGAAACCAAGAATGTTATTCCTAATAGCATGTGACCAATCACGGATAGTATTGAATACTGGCAAATACTGATACTCAGTGAATGTCAGTGAACAAGTTTCACCGATTGTTAATGCTCCAGGAACATGGAATTTCAGTCCACCAAGTGCATTGACTGTAACTTTGTCTAGTGAATAATCTGGTAGAGTAACAGCAGTACATACGGCGGTTAGAATTTTTCCACTATCATCTGGTATCATGTCTTGTGGTAGTGATCTAAACTGGATTAGAAAGAATCCAGACACATAAGGGTCTCTTTGCGCATTTGTGCCGCCAAAGAACCTGTTAAGTCTTCGTGCTGCAAAAGGATTTGGATTTGCTGGCATAATTAAAACTCCTCCTTAGAGATTTAAGTGATGATAAAGGCTGGGCTGCCGAAGCAGCCCGTGCCTCTGTATAATTACTTCGTGATTGTATAATTGAGGAAGATCTTTTCAACTGTAGGGATTGCCTTCAGCCAAATGTCAGCATGGAAAGAGTTTGTCTGCAATTCATATTCAGTTGCGAACACTTTAACCTGATATGAGAACAGACCGCGCCTTGCCACGATGTCTTCCAGGAACGTAATAACTCTATCCTGGAACGATGACCATGTGAAATAGTCATTCTGTTCAAAGATGTAGAACAATGCAAACTGTTTAAGAGCTGCATCTATGTAAAGCAGCAACCTTACAATGTTCAGATCTCTAAGGGCAGACGGTTTGTCCCATTTGGTTTGCTGTCCCCAGACAACCCAACCTGGTTTCAAGAGAGCGATAGGATTCAATTGGATTTCGTAAAACCTATCTCTATCTCCTTTAGTTGGATACAGTGCGCCTTCTTTAATACCACTAAGAGCGGCTCTATTATAGCCTGCAGCAGCAAACCAAGGTTCAGCTACTCTATCGTTAGTAGGAATGATTGCACTCATCCAATAGGAAGGAGACAACCAGATTCTTCTGCCTGTATATCTGTCGTATACAAGTGTATGATTTTCGTATAGTGCGACATACCAGCTATTGAAATCATGAACGCCTCCGCCTTCTGCATCATCAATAGCAGCCTGAATACCATTAGGACCAGTGTGGAAACCATTGTCCATAATAGCAACACAGTCTTCACGTGTTTCACACAGAGCTTTGATAGAGTCTTTAACTCCGTCTGGATAGTCTGCATCAAATACAACTGTAAAGAAAGTTCTGTCGGTATCACCTACGGATGGATCGTAGTAAGGAAGATCACCAAGATAAGCCTGAGCTAAGTATTGCTCAGCGGCTACCCAGTTAACTGTTCCGTCTACATTGTACATGTCTGAATCAAATCCACCAGCAAGTAAAATGTAAGCACTGAAAGGATCAGAAATCTTTGTATACTGAACTGGAGGTCCAACGGTATACCAGAAAGTAATAGGTCCTGTGTATCCTGCTGGATTTCCTGCATCAGCAAACGCTTTAAAACTGAGGTATTCAGTCATGTTGGCAACATTAACACGACAATTCAAGATGTTTGAATAAGTGTTAACGATGTCTTCGATATAAATGGATCTGCCATTGTACTGCTGATCCGGATTGAGAGAGCCAACAAACGACTCAATAATAACCATATCACCTGTCAGATCTTCTTCCCAGATGTCGATCACATAAGTGTCTAGTCCAGCAAGACTTGAAGAAGGTGTTAAGGTTACTGCTGTCGTGTTGTAATACGTGCCTCTTCCAACACCGTAAAAAGCAATAAAGTTCGGATCTCCTGTTGTGCTTGCAAGAATTGTTTCTAACTCGGAAACAGTTTCAACATCTGCATGTGATGTTGTTGTGAACTTGTCATCCACTGAGTTAGCAAGTGTTACAAACACGTTAGCAAAACATGCGTCTGGTGCAGTTACTCTAACGTAGTAAAGGGACTGTGACCTCTGTAGGAACTGATCTGCATTATACAGACCTTGTCCATACCTGTTGATGTTAGGCTGACCATTTTTAGTGATCAACTCTTCTTGTGAACTAACAAACTTGAGAACATTGTCTTCACCTTTTTCTGACAGAAAACAAATGAACGCAATTGTGCTAGGCACGGAATCTACAAAAGTAGAGAGGTCGATTATCCGCCTATATACGCCAGGGCTGATAACATTACTAGCCATAAGTACTTTCCTCCTGTATTAATTATTAGTCTTTATCGGCTCTATTTGCAACATCGGCTCTGATGCCTTTGTCTAACTGATTTCGTAGTTTCTTCTTCCTAGTGGACTCTGTTAGGCCCTGTCCACTATAGCGCTTTTTGGCCCTCTCGATAATCTCATTGATATCGTTTTCTGTTCTGTATCGTTGAGACATATGGGTTATCACCTCCTCGTAATAATGTAAACAACCGCTTAATATTTCAATTAGTGTGTTTGTCGAACTATTCCATATTGCTACCGAAAATCAGTAAGTTATTGTTTTTGGACTCCTAATGAACGCATAATGTTAATTAGGCCGAAAACAAAGAAGATAGAGGCTACTGTAAATCCTTCATTACCAATCTTAGAAGTAGCCATTAAGAATTCTGAAATACCTAAAGTAAACACAGTCTGCCCGGTTGTCTTAACGTTTGTAAGTGTACCTGCTTCACATAATTCATCAACTGTAGTAGATTCTGTACTTGATGAAGATTGTTTCTTTTTTCTAATATAAATAACAATTGCTACTGCAGCAATTAGCAAAACAACAAGGATAGCAATAGTCTTTGGTTTAACACCTATCTTTTTAAGCATTGCAACGAACCGTGTCTTTAACGCACCTATGCTAGTCTTCACTTTATTATAGATTCGTTTCAGCATAGGATCTTTATTTATGTTAGCGTTAAGATCATCTAGCCCTGCATCCTCTGCACTAATTTCTTTATCTTCAACAAACTTCTTTATTACATTCTTAGTACTACTATCCATTGATGAAAACATTTCAGTAGCAGATGCATCTTTTCCCATTGAAAAGCTAAAATGTTCTTGTACAAAAGGATCATCTATAGCAGGAAGTAAATCTTTAGCAGTCTCAATTAGTGAATTCTTAGTTATGCCTGCTGTAGGTTGTTCTACATTTTTAATACCTACTGTTGTTCCTGTGAATAATCTTTTTAGATAGGGCTGATTCATTTTATCAATATTTAATGCGCTGTTGAGGATCTTTTCAGCTTCGTTATGCTGCACATCTTTTTCCATACCTGCTATACCTTTAGCTGAAGCAACAAGTTTTCTTGCTATGGAAGCATTAGTAAGAGCAAACTTAAGCAGCATATCTTTCTGTTCAGGAAACTTATCTAAAAATATATTCTTAAAAACATCATTATTAATAATGGCAGCATTAGCACTAGGGTTATCATTTAGTCTGTGTAAATCAGTGTCTTCTCCGCCTGCACGTAATGTATAAAGAAAAGCATCAGACATATTAGTATACATATCAAGATTAAACTTTGACAAGTTAGCTATAGCAAAGAATTCGTTTGTGTTTAATGCAAACAAGCTGGCAGCTGTTCTTATAACTCTATCAATAATACCTTTAGTGCCATCCTTAGCTTCTACTGTATTAACAGCTTTCAGGTATTTAGTTCCGAGTAAGTATCTAACATTCTGTGCTAAGTTATCCATTGTTCCTGCTGGAGCTGTAATAGATGAGTCTACACTCTTAGCTAATAAGTCATGTCGTAAACCTCTTCCGCCAGTAGCTGCTAGTCCTGTATGCTTTAATAATGTTTTCAATTCTTTTTCATACGAGCCTAATTCATGTGTTATCCAAATTAAGGACAATACAGCGTAACCGTCGTAATCTTTAGGCTTAGGAGAACTTCCCAGCATAGCTTTATTGAGACGCATTCCGTAATGTATCAAAGGATCTTCTTTTGACGCAATAAAGGTTTTGTATGTTGCTAACAATTTTAAAATCAGTTCCGGATTCCTTTTGTTAGTTTCAATTACTTGAATAATTTTAGCGAAATCGTGTGTTTCAGCCATGCTATCATCTCCTAAAGAATAAAGTCTACAAAATTAAGTACAGCGAAAAGAATTGCACCTGATATAAATATTAGAGTTGTAAGTCTAAGGACAGCCATCATAAACTGCTTAGGGTCCATTTTTGTTTACCTCGCTTTCAGAAATACAGTGGGAGAACGTAATTGTTTAGTAAACCAATTATTTCGTCATTGTCTTCTTCTTCGTATTCTTCGTCCTCAACAGCGAGTAAATGTGCAAGAAATAATAATTCCAATAACTCAGAAGAGTTTTCTACATAGAAAGATTCGTTATACAATTATACACCAACAACTGTAACGCCTTTAGCTTCACAAGCGTCTGCCATTGTTTGGTAGGAAGTCATGTATTCAGTAAGTACATATAGTTTTCTAAGATCTTTTACATACATAGCAATAGGTTTGCCTGATCTATAATATAGTGAGCCATGTTCACTAGACTCACAAAAAACACCTTCCATCTTTCTTTTGTCTTTGTCTTTCCAATAACTATAACAAATAGCTATTGCCTGTTTCTGTGGATACTTCTCATCTTTAATAAGTTTAGGTATACACCTGCTTATGAATTCGTCTTTATGTTCACCTTTGTTTGGTTTAGGCATTATCTTCTCCTTTAGGTACTAAGTCCTTCTTGCGTAACACAAAGTCATGCCAATCAACATCTGGTTTATGTTTCTTGAAACCTAGTTTCTTATGTGCCTTTGCTGATTGTGTGTTGTAGTCTTTAACTTCAGCTATCAACATGTCTACCTTATATTTATCAAATAGTAAAAGCTCACCTCTTAGCAAACCTTTGCCTCGATATTCTTCTTTAATGACTACACTATTTATTTCGCATATTCGTCTTCTCTTCTGATCAACAATAGTTACAACAATTAAACCTGCTGGCTTATCTTCATACATTATATAATTCCACAAGCCACCTTCGTTTTTATCACTTATACCTGACTCTTCAAAATCGGAGGATGATTTAAATAAAGCAACTGCTTCTTTAATATTAGTTACATCCTTTAAGGATATAGCAGACATAGGAACGACATCTTCCAATAATGAAAAGTAAGCTGCTTCTTCTAAGTTAGTTATGTGCATTTAGTTATCCTTTAAATTTGAGGTTGAGTAAATAACGTTTTCATTACACTTACAGCTTGTTTTCCTGCCTGTTCTATATTACCAGAGTTCATTGCATCATCTGCTGATTTCATTTCTTTTACTATATCATGAGAACTTTTAGTTGTAGAAGCTGTTACTAGTGTTTTAACTACATCAGCAGAAACCTTCTTCTTTTTGTACATGTATAAGTAATAAAGGGCTATAGTAAGAACAGTTAGTGCTAGTACTATAATGATTATCTGCTTTTTACGCTCTTTGATTTTCTTCATCACAGGGGCTAATGCTTTAACTAACTTAGCTTTCATTTCACGAGCTTTTTCTTTACACACTAGCCATATAGAAGGTTTGCCTGCAAGAAGTTCTTTAATACTATTATGTACTGCAGGTGCTATACTTATACCAACAAGTCCGCAAAAAGTTCTAATAGCTTCAATTACAAGAATTATGTCACGTGAGTTTAACGCTTTCTTACATTCAACATAAATTACAAAGATTGCTTGCCGACCTTCACTGTCTTTTTCATTAAGTGGTGCTTCTACAGCTATTACATTAGGTCCTACTACTCTTCTAATTTCAAATTCGGATACTTCTGTTTTATGACGATCTTCCTTGTATTTTGAATATACTCGAGAGACTTTATTCACAACTACACTTCTTGCGCGTTGTTGTCCTTTAGTTATAGCAGGAAGTAATACACCATCTAACATTATATTATCTGGTGATACATTGTCTAAAGCTTGATTCCATAAAACTACATGTTTAATATTAGCATTCTTTTTAATTTGATCAAAACGCATTTGCTGTTCCTTCAAACGAGCCTGCTCTTTATCAAGTCTTTTCTTAGCTATTTCTTCATCTAGCATAGTTTGAAGTGCCGCTCGAGCGAGTAATTGGTTATAAAGTAACTTTCCATCAAAAGGGTAGTCTGGCTTAACTATGCTTCCTCTTCCGTCAATAGTAGGTACTTCTCTAGACATCAATATCTCCATCAGATTTTTCTTCTTCTTTAGCTTTCATAAATAAAGCTCCGCGTATCTCAGATATCTTATCTTCAATGACATCAAGTTTTTTAAACATAGCTTCAAACTGTCGTCTAACTTCTGCTAAGTGGTTTTCGCCTTCCTTAACATCTTTAGCTGTAAAGAAAGCAAGTAACATTTTAAACATGCTCTTACCACCCCAAAGTATTAAAGCAAGTATAGCAATGAAAATAAGAGCAAATAAAGCGATTGCTGGGTACTGAGATCCGAACTGCTTTACTAAGTCACCAAATAAGCCAATAGACTTATCAGCTACATTAACTACTTCTGATGTTAGAATAATCATAGATTCACCTTCTATTTAGAATTTTGATTTAGTTGAGTAGTATAAAACTTAGTAAATGCATCGTTGCCTGCTTTATCTGTAACGTATGTCTTTGCTCCTGCGTCAATCAATATCTTAATTATTTCTTTATTACCGCTTCTAATAGCCATCATTAAAGCTGTATCGCCATTACGGTTCTGTGCGTTTATATTAACGCCACACTCAATTAAAGTGTTTACAGTGTGCACTTCTTCAAAGAATACTGCTAACATTAAAGAAGTGTTGCCTAATCTGTTTGTTACATCCACATTAGCGCCACATGCTGCAAAAAACTTAATCTGGTTGGGATAAAGTCTAACAGCTTCTCGAAACTTGTCATCTAGCAACTTCTGTGTATTTTTCATTTCATTATCTCTTATGAGGCCGTACGCATTGAGATACCTTTCAGTAAAGTAATAATTCCTGCTAGATAAGATATAACAATCTGTACACCGCCCTCTGCTGTAATGTCTTTGTCTGAATTAACAAGTTTAACAAGTCTTAATGTAGCTAGAACTAATGATAGGATACCTAATACAATAGTAAGAGTACCGATAGTCTTCTTACTTGTTGCTTTAGTAAGTAAAGGAGATACCTCAAGTAAAGATTCAGTTGCTTTAGTTATTGAATCACCTTTACCTTGTTTATATTTTCTATAAGCAATAACTGCAAGTGCTGTTATAACAAGTACACCTACTATAGCTAACACTCTTCTATCAGTAACGAATTTCTTTATGCTAGCTAAAATTTTAGCAATAAGCGGTTTCTGTACGTCAGCAACTTCTTTTTTGAGTCTTTCAAACTCTTTGTCATGTTTTAGCTTTGAGTTGTTAATTGCTTTGTTAGCATCAGAAAGCAATGCAGCAAGTTCTTCTCCTGGAGGCTCAGATAAGATAGCGACTATTTTTTCTTTAGGCAACTCATCATAGACAAACATGATAGCATCCGCAGCTTCTTCTACTTTGCCATCCCTAGCAAGAGAAAAAGCATGTGTTAATACTCTAGGGTCATGTCTTGAGGAAGTTCTATCTAACTTCTCGAATTCCTTTTGTAATTCATCTAGTTTAAGTTGCTTCTTTTTATTCATTGTTTGTCTCCAACTACACTTTTCTTTAACTTTGCAAATAACAAAAGAGGAAGAAAAAATGGCATTACAACTACAGATATCGCAACCAAAGCAAGAAAAACGCCACCACATACAATGCGTTCATCATAATCCTGCACTAATTCAGTTATGGTTACATCACAGAGAGCATCTTCAGCATTGTACCATATAGTGGAAATAATTCCTATAAGCAAATACCATTTAAGAAATTTAAACATTTATTACCTCTAAGTTATATTATGTCAATTTTAAGCTGCTGCAGACCCTAATACTGCAGCAAGCGTAATTAGTAATGTAGCTCCCCATCTAGCTCTATCTGCTCCAGATGACTCTTTTGAAAAAAGACCTTTTAAGCTCTTAGCAATTAATCCCATTGCACCAAGAGCTAAAAGCATTTTCGCTATATCAGAAGAAGTGTCTTCTAGGAAGGCAGAATCGTTTATACTACAGAAAGAGTCTAAAACTGATTCTGCAGCCTTAGTATTTTTCTTTGATTTTAATTTAACATACACAACTATTGCGAGACCTGCTATAATAAGACTACCTATAAGTACTACTAAAGCTTTGTGCTCCTTAAAAATAGTCTTAATTTTTGAAAAAACTTTTTGTAGAAAACTTTTCTTGCTTTTAACAATCTCTAACGCTTCTTTTTTTATAGGATCCTTATCTATATCCTTATTTATATCCTTAACCATAGTATTCAGCGAATCGGGAATTTTTCCTGATGACATATCTTTTAAGTCTTGCTCAGACACTGTGCCTTCGGTAACCTTCTCAACTACTTTTGCTACACCTTCTACATTACCTGATTTTGCTGCGTCTTTAATAGAATTAATCGCTTTCTCTGCGTCGGCTGCTGCAGCCGGGGCTGCTTTTTTTACACTCTTAGCTATATCTAAAGGATTGGTAATAACATCTTTTGCACTAATATTGCCAAACATATCATTTACATTGTATGCTTTACTGGGTTTTTCTGCTTTTTGTACTTCATTCGGAAGATCTAGATCGCCTCCTATAGGCTTTAATTTCCCTTTTAAAGATGCACCACTTATAATAAGGTTAATTTTTTTCCCATATAACTCATGCCTACCTCGCTGCGTGCCTTCTTGTATCAAGCTCTTGCTTGCACCAGCAATAGCATGTTCTCCGGCTTTTTTAGCAGCAACTGCGAGTAGTTTATTCCAAATTTGTTTATACCAACTTGCCGGAAGCTGTTCAATCTGTTTTAAAGTATTAATGCCTTCCGGTAGATACCATATAAGCCAATTAGAGCTTCGCTTTGGGCCAGCGTCAAAATAAGTAGCGATAAATGGTCCTAGTCTTCCTAAAGAGGATTTGCTTAGTTGTTTGTCATAACCATAAAATGTATAAGGAGTAGTAGTCTTTCCTTTACCTAAGTCTTGATTTCGAAACTCAAAGAGTTTAATCATTATACTAGAACTCTCGTAACTACTTAAAATGTCCAAAGACCCTATATGCCACCCTAAGTCGTGGCTAGTTAATTTAACAGTATCCATTAGTTTATTTCTCCTTTAAGTTGCTTTTTTTTACTCATTGTTTGTCTCCAACTACACTTTTATTAACTCTTGCAATGCCCACTGAGTAGCGTCGCTTAATAACCCCTGAGCCATTAGCTCTTTAAGTTCTTGTAAGCTTGCCCACTTCATAGACCGATGCTTGTTAGGTTCTTTGTTAGACGGTATTCCAGCATACTTTAACACTTTGTAAATATATAAAGTAATAGGGATTTTCTTTTGTGGCTCTCCTGGTCTACCTCGTGTATACGTTTTAACTTTCTTTTCAATTAGTTTTAATTCACTAACAACTAAACCTAGTTCTTCTCTTACTTCCTGCTTCGTTGCTTGTTCAGGTGTTTTACCTTCGTCTACTTTTCCAACAGGAATAGTCCACTTCTTAATCTTAACATGATCGAGAATAAGAACTTCTCCTGATTCACTTTGAATTAAAGCAGCTATTGCACTATGCGGAACAAGATCAGAATCTTTATATCTTTCTGAAACAGAGCCTTCAAGTTCTTGTTTCAGCTTAGGATTAGTCTCACCAACCCAATCAAGATACTTTTGTCGTTCTTTAGGATTGCCAAATCTTGCTAATCGTTTTTTCATTCTCTCAACAGCAGCTTTATAACCAGCACCATTTGGATTATATTTCTTCATCTCAATGATAGGATGCTTACTTTTCAGAAAACCTAAAACATTTTCTATCTTAACTACATTGAGAGGTTTAACTGGAACCTGAGATACAACTTCGGAAGTACCGCCACGTGTTTGTCCTGACTTAAAAGTAGCAGCAGGAAGAACATATAAGTAACCAGTACGACCTTTATATAATTCTTCAAATACATTAGGACGCATTTCTTCTAGCACCCAATGGTATTTACCATTCTTGATATAACCACTTTGGTTCATATCCCTATCTCCCCATTTCTTTCCTAAGTAGGCATAAGCCATTTCTTTATAAGGAGATGCAAAGACATCTTGTTTCCTTCCGGGATCACCATGAAGGTTCTGCGGTGTTAGTATACTATGCTTGTCAGGGGAGCAGTGGTATACTACGTCAGCTTTTGCTGCTTCAAGAATAGTTGCTATTTGTGTGAAGTTCATTTATAGTTTCTCATATGTCCTGTAAGGCTCATTATCATACAATTCTTTCCATCTTTTCATCTTGTCCTTTGCTGTATAAGGTTTAAGAATTTCGAGTGCTTTCTTACTTGCTTT
>Ga0114918_10000108_pt1 | contig 65199 bp, 97 predicted proteins | sample LantaG_FD_87015 | JGI IMG/M metagenome (GOLD analysis project Ga0114918, IMG submission 87015) | Deep subsurface microbial communities from Baltic Sea to uncover new lineages of life (NeLLi) - Landsort_02402 metaG | ecosystem: Environmental > Aquatic > Marine > Oceanic > Sediment | place... | reverse complement strand
TGCTGATCGTAACACACCTAATAACCACAGTTTTCTCGTCAACGCGGCGGAACTCATCTTTATGGCGCGTAAGCGTCTCTGCCACAAAGCCCATGAACAGACGAGAGAAGTAATGCAAGAGATTACACTTCTTATGGCCGCCATCGATCCTGAACTATGCGAGTTCCTAGTCCCCGAATGTATTTATCGGGGAGGATTTTGCTGGGAGCCAAGCTGTTGCGGTAAAGTAAAAGAAGTAACATGGGTTGGAGGCAAGCGCGGGAGCCACGTCTATAATAGGTATCATAACGGACACATTCCGTAAGAATCCTCCTGATTCTTCCAATTGGTCTGTTGGCACGCCTATTCGCAATAATCATTGCGGAAATTGTAGACATTCGTCGGTTTCATACTCTCCACATAGACAACCAATCAGAATACATTGTGAAATACATTGGCGACAGCGCGTCCTATCCAACAATTTTTGCTTGGAGTGGAAGTCACGCAATGCCCACTAAAGCCAAAGTTTGCTATACTTGCGATTATAGCGGCAAAAGCCGTATACCGTTCATGCTTTTATGTATTAAACATAATACAACCATGCTTAAACAGGAGCATTGCGATTCCTGGCGAGATAGCTCGTGGTCTGTAGGCACACCTTTTCGTGAGGCTAAGAACTGTCGCTCTTGTAGGTATGCTGTTATTAAGCGAAAGGGCGTCGTTTCGCGATCCGGATGTTCTTCCTTGCGTATTCAGACACCAAGTGATGCGTTATGTAAACGGTGGGAGAAACACCCCAATCTGTAAAATGACATAGACCATTAGGTTATGGTCATTCAGGGACTCAACAGAAAACAATATACGGACTGTCCCTTATTTTCATATAAAAGACCCTGTTAGATGCTCATTGCTTATCAAATTCTATAAGCAGTCTGAGCAACGAACGAGATAAAGACCATGGTAGATAAAGAAGATAAAGACTGGAGTGTAGGAGTTCCCATCAGAAGAACAATTTGTAGCTCTTGTACACATTCGGGATGGATTGACGAATATCAATATGCGTGTTGGTGTTATCGACTTAGGAATGTAATTAGTCCTCCTAGGATGTGTACATGCTATGAAGAAATATAATGATTGGTGCGTAGGGACTCCTTCGACAAAGAAAATATGCAGGACGTGTAAATTCGCCCTGCACGGCTTTCATGGTAAGTTTCTCTATGGTGACTTCTTAGATATCATTCAACGTTGGTGTCAGCTACATGATGTTGTAAAATATCAATACGAAACTTGTAAGGATTATGCATGGGTGTACTCCTCTTGAAGACGTACCCGATGAAGCATTTGATTCAGAAGGAGACTTTGGCTGTCCTACTAAGCCAGGTCTTTACGATAAGGACGGTCATATTGTTTTCGTCTCCTACAATCGAGGAGAAGTAGAGCTATGGACGGCTGGTGTCCAATCCGCAATGAAGATGCTTAGTCGTTGGGCTACAGCACATGAGTATGAAGATGAATGATTGGTGTATAGGGACTCCCTCCAGAGATGTCGAACTTACTACAAAATAAAGCTGATGAAGTAGGTAAGATCTGCCTGTCATGTAAGTGGTTTGTTTCGGTGTGTCGCCGTCATCATGGTAAGCAAATGACTGATACTTGTGATGAGCATGAGCGCACAACCAATAGATCCATTGCTATACGTCTTTCGTATGCCAAAATGTCGAATGCAGATCGTATAAAACGAACAAAAGCAATTGTTAATTCTCTTCCTCAATGCAAGGATAAAAATAGTTCAGAGTTCAAGCAGTGGAAACAGTTGCGAGACGCTAAAGCTCCGCAATGCCAAAAATCCGATAGTACAGCTTATCGGGCTTGGCGAAAGAATCTAGCGATTGGTGCCCCAAGCCGGCAAGATAAGAATAGTAAGGCATTTCGAGAGTGGCATGCTCGACTTCAAGAGTCACTCCCACAATGCACTTCAGGAGAGACATATCAGCAATGGTATGATAAGCAAACGGCTTCTCTTCCACAATGTCAGAGTACTGCCAGTGAAGAATACCAAGATTGGTACCTTCGAAATAGCAAGGCAATACGTCCTTGGCAAATGCCGGTAGATAGCACTAACTATAAACAATGGTATGCACAACTAAAAGACGTGCTTCCGCAGTGTCAGGATGTTACTAGCAAAGAATATCAACGATGGGTGACTGCTTGTCCTGCATTAAAGGATCGACAAGGATCTGCGTATCAAGAATGGTTAAATGTCGTCGTCGCGAATTCTCCGAGCTGTCAAGATCCTGAGAGTGCCGCATATAGGGCATGGTTGGATGCATGCCCTGCTTGCAAAGATACTACTAGTATTTTATACAAAACATGGGCAGATTCCTTGCCACAGAGAGATAGCGCTGCTTGGAAGCAATTTCTTAAGGGACGACTCCCGCAGTGCAAACATCCTTATACGAAAGAGTACCAAGATTGGCATAAAATCAATTCTACAACACCCCGTAAGCATCCAACCTGTCGCCAAGGATATCACTGCAGCATCTTAGGTAAAAATCGTTATATAAACTCTACAATTTATTATCGCTCCAGTTGGGAGCTTTGGTACATGCAATATCTTGATCAGCATGCACTTGTTGAGAGTTACATTTGGGAACCCTTTACGTTGGTATATCAATTTGAAAATAAGCCACATGGCTATAATCCGGATGTATTAGTTTTATGGAAAGATGGCACAAAAACATTGGTTGAGATAAAACCGCTGCCTCAAACAGCAGAGGAGCTAGTTCTGATTAAGGCAGCATCGGCTATTGTGTGGTGTGCACAGAATAATGCCGAGTTTGAGTTTTGGGGATAGAACATGACAAACAAAAAGATACATGTAAATGTTGGAACAATCGGACACATCGACCATGGTAAGACAACTTTAACGGCTGCAATCTCTCAAATGCAGGCACATAAGTTTGGTGGCGATATCCGAACTTACGATCAGATTGATAATGCGCCCGAAGAAAAGGCTCGGGGTATTACAATTAATACATCGCACGTCAATTATCAAACAGAGACTCGGGATTACGCCCATATCGATTGCCCCGGGCATGAGTCGTACATCAAGAATATGATTACCGGCGCAGCTCAGATGGACTGTGCGGTCCTGCTAGTCGATGGCTCCGAGGGTGCCCAGAAGCAAACGATTGAACATATCCTCCTGGCCAAGCAAGTGGGTGTGGCGGATATGGTTGTATTCGTCAATAAGATTGATAAGCTGACGAAGGATGAACGAGGTGAGATTCTAGAGCTCGTAGAATTGGAGCTTAGGGATCAGTTGAATACATCAGGTTATCCTGGTGATGAAGTCCCCTTCATTTATGGCACGGCTACCAAAGCCCTAGCGGCGGTGGAACGAGGAGAGTTCGATCACGAAGACACTAAGTGTATCGATGAACTAATGAACGCCCTGGACACGTACATCCCCGATCCAGTTCGTGACTTCGAGAGTCCCTTCGCCATGCCGGTGGAAGATGTCTTCTCGATTTCCGGTCGTGGTACGGTGGCTACGGGTCGTGTTGATCGAGGCCAGGTTAAGGTCGGTGATCGGGTCGAATTGGTTGGTCTGAATGAAGAAGGTCGAGAGATTGTGGTCACGGGTACGCAGGCGTTCCGCAAGGACATTCCTGTGGCCAAGGCTGGTCTCAATGTTGGTCTGCTACTACGGGGCGTGAAGAGGGATGAGATTAGCCGTGGTCAGCTTCTGGTTGCTCCCGGCTCCATCCAGCCTCATGTTAACGCAGAAGCCGAGATCTTCGTGCTGACTAAGGAAGAGGGTGGGCGACACACTCCCTTCCAGAGTGGCTACCGGCCCCAGTTCTACATTAGCACGACGGATGTAACTGGTATTATTACGACTAAGGATGGTGAGCCAGTTAATCCTGGTGATCACCTGAAGGTCGATTTCGAACTGCAGAAGCCTGCCGCCATGGAAATTGGTACCCGATTCGCGATCCGCGAGGGTAACAAGACTGTGGGTGCTGGTATCGTAACTGCGGTGCGATAATGTCTGAACCGCTCTTCGTGAAAGATGATTGGGTCGTGTTAAACCCTAAATACGAAAACTTTCCTGCCTGTAGTAGGGGTCCCTGGAAAGTGTCTGATGTATTTGAATCTGAAGGGGATGGCTATGTCGTTCGACTAGAAGGATTCAATGACTTTCACGAGAGCTGGTTCCTCCTCGCGGAGAAGCGTGGCGTCCCCGAGTCGGCGGGTAAGGGTGGGTAAGAACATGAGAGAAGGCCCCGTAGCTCAACTGGATAGAGTACCTGGCTACGAACTAGGCGATTGCAGGTTCGAATCCTGCCGGGGTCACCATCATGGATAGTCGTAGGCTAACTTTAAGTAATTTGGATTGGCCCAACGATGCTTGGGACGAAGCATGTCATGGCTGCCGTCATTTTGTGGTAACTTCGCGTGGTTATGGTCAGTGCGAAGTTAAGGCGTATCCGCAGCAGAGTAGAGATTGCAAGAGTTGGTTTCCTAACTTAAAGAAACCTAAGGATGCTTGGGCCGTGGGTACTCCTTCGACTGGTCGTATCGAATTACTCGGTTGGCAAAACGATGAGTGATTGGTCTGTGGGAACGCCCACTCGAATAAGACCTTTGATGCATGATATATTACGATACGATGGTCATAGTGCTATTTGGTTTGGAGAACTGCTCACACGGTGCATGACCCTCTTGAATTTATCTGTCGCTGATATATCAGATATGTATGGAGTTTCGATGCTAACCATTAAACTTTGGGAAGATGGTATTGGCACCCCCGCTCCGTGGATACAAGTAAAGGTGCTCATGCGGCTTTACAAAAGGCTGGGACGATGTCTGAATGGCAAGTAGGATGTCCCGACCGTATGTATCAATTAGGCGCAGCTGATGGCCGGAATCATCACGCACCTAAGTATAGGGATGGTCCATATATCCTAGGCTTTATGCAGACGCCTTATACTTGTCCTCGTTGTGGATACCTTAAAAACAACATTCCCGCCTGGATGTGGGAGGGAAACAATCCTAATAACATACAGTTAGTTTTGTATTGTCAACATTGCGACCTGGTGCTAGAAATATATGACATTCCCTGAATTAAAAGTTGATAAAGTTCTCTGGTATAGCGACTACTGGGATGGCCCATTGTCGGGCATGCTTACAGTTGCTGGCGAGAATTACTGGTTTAAGTGCTATGATGAAGATGTACATACCAGAGCTCGAAAACACTATATCTACAGGCTGACCGATCAGCAATTGGCTTTCGAATTTGAGTGGCACAAACGCTTTGAGAAGTATGTTGGTACTCGTTGGAATATGGTAGATGGAAGGAGAGGTATCGGCGAAGTTAAGCCGCAAGCTGAACACAGCAAGTTCTATGAGCCTTACAAGAAGGTTAAGCATCTTAGCGCCGATAATGTAGTTAAAGAGGATCAAATCCTTGGTTGGTGTTATTTGTAAAGGATAGTCATGGATTATAATAAAGAATATGTCATAGGCAAGCTTACCAGTTTTACTGTTAGTGCCAATGAGCATAGGAAATACCATAAGGTATACAATCTTCCCATGACTGCTGGTTTACTAGCTTGGTTGGATTTGGATATTGATTGGGGAGTTGGTTGTCCTAGTACTGGAAGAGCAAGCGTGTCTATAGATTCTAAAGTGGGAGCGTAGCTCAGTGGTAGAGCATTCGCCTGATAAGTGAAAGGTCGCTGGTTCAACTCCAGCCGTTCCCACCATACAAGGAAAAGCAATGATAGATTGGCGCATATTTACTCAGCCCGTGAGTATCATTATAATTGTAGCTTCACTAATCATCATGGCTCCCGCGATCAAAGGCTGTCTGTGAGTGTAGGAACTCCCAAGTATATTGTAGTATGATGAAGAACATTCATGGCAGTGTAAAATTTTACCACGCAACCAATCTAATCTGTGCGTGTAAGATGCTCAAATCTGGGATGGGGTTGGATACGGAGTATTACACAAAGTTGGGGTGTAGAATAGCGTCAATTACGGGTGTGGATGAGACTCATTTGTTACGGTTGTTACAACAACGTGGGAGATTATCACCGGGGGCCACCCATGGAGGTGTGTCTGGGTTTTCGTCTTACGCCAGCGCAGCGCGCATTGCGTGTATTTATGCGAAGAGTGGGGGAGAATGGCACGGATCTTTCATTCAATCGGCGTTCAAAACTGCGGCACGATTAAAGAAGGTTAAACTATCTACCTTTGCTGGGGACATGCACGACGTGTTAGAAACATACGCAGGAATCTTCTCGGAGCCTGTTGTAGTCGTAGCGAAGGTTCCCGTAGCCATGCTAGTAATCGATCCGCAGCACCCTGACTACGAGATTTACACTAAGAACCAACAACATATTCCGTCGAAATTCATCCAAACTATCTTAACTGTTGCTCCCATAGAACTCCAATGAGTGTAGGAACTCCCAAGTATATTGTAGTAGTCACGAATGATGAAGTAGGCTACTTCCCACGAGTTCCACAGGTGGGTGATACTGCATATGCTTTTGGAAAGATTTGGGTACCGGATTCGCTCTTTGGCTGGCGGCCTGCTGTGACAGGGCAGCGTCGAGATTTTCAAGTTGTTAAGTTCCTTGATGGTTCCCTAGATAGAGTTGTACCGGGAAGGGCATATGAGACGTATGAATAAGTTTCGCCTTAATCTATTGCTTCCTGAGACTCCCGAAGTTAGCGATGTGCATTTCTACACCAAAGCAAACACCTTAATTGCTGTTGGGTATGTTCGTGTTGTCATTGGTGAGCGGGGAGCGTACATCGAGTTCACTACAGAGCAGCTTAAGCACGATGTTATGATAATACCAGATGATCAAAAGTGGAGATTCCTTCCTCAGTTTGATCATTGTTATTACCATGAGTATCGTACGAAGGATTCCTCTTGGGTTAAGATCTACCATCAGCGTCGTACCGTGGCGTATGCTAATTATCGAGTAGGATTGTGGTATATCTCTCCACTGGAACTGACTAGCGATCAATATCCTGAGCTATATGCGAACGTCATAAAGCATGAGCGGCTTTTTGGAAATTAGATGCCTAAATTCCCCGGCACAGCACCTGAAGCACCCCAGGGGCCTTATCTCGCTGTAAAGCCAAAGAGATACAAGAAACGACCAAAGATACTAGTCTGTCCCTTTTGCCAATGTGTGACAGATACGAATAAAAATCCATACTGGCTCATATGCCCCAATTGTGGGAAGAATATGTGTAGTGCATTATGACTGATTTTGGTAAAGGTTATTTTGATGAAGGTGTAGGCTCCCGTTTCACAGAAGAGAACTACACTTACGAGAAGGAGCTACCTAATACAACTCTGAATGCCGATGCTATCCTGCGGAACTTTCCCGGGCCGTTTAGTGTGTTAGATTATGGCTGTGGTAAGGGATTTCTGGTTAGGTATTTGGATTCATTGGGATTGGATGCTTCCGGCTATGATGTCTCTGAATATTCCGTCGAGCATTGTGATCCTGTCGTTGAAGGAAAGCTGACTTCCAGCAGGATGCAGTTAAGGCTAATGTTAGAGGAGCATACAGTAGATGTGGTAGCTTCGTTCTACACCTTTGAACACTTAACTCGCCACGATCTTGTGGAAACTTTGCAGTCTTTGATGGATTATGTCCGGTGGGGATTTGTTTTCACTGTGCCTCTACGCTCTACCCAGTATAACTGGAAGGATGATTTTAAGTATTTGGGTGATGCGACACATCAGTTAATCGAGACTGCTCAATGGTGGGAAGAAACAGTTAGTGACGCGCTACTTGGCTTTGCGTTGGCTAACTATTACGTAACAAATTGTTACGAGGGGCTGAGGCGGGGTACGTTTGTCTTTCTTCGCGAAGACTTATGGAAGAAAGACAAACGAGAAGAGTATCCTATTACGGCACCGGATCTGACTAAGGCGTGGCGTTCCAATCAACAGGATGAATGCGAGAAGTGTGGAGCATCTGAAGTAGGACTTAGGCATTGTGATGGATGTGAGTGTCTTGAGTCCCCTTAAATACCTAGAAAAGTTACAAAAGGCTCAGCATAAAATTGCGTTAAGACACTCTGGGGCGGTAGCTCAGCTGGGAGAGCACTTGACTGGCAGTCAAGCGGTCGAGGGTTCGACTCCCTCCCGCTCCACCATTTATCCTGTTAGCTGCGCAAACTGTAGAGTAGCGCACCTTTGTAAAAGTAAGGAGCGCAATCATAGAGTTTGTGATCGATATAGTCCTATGGGTTGTGGCCATTGTAAAACATATCCAGTGCATGCCGTCGGTTGTCCTGGTTACACCTTCTGGTCATGTGAGTGTGGAGAGTCGAAGTATAAGTTTAAGCATCATTATCACTATGTAAGGCCGGGTGTATACTGCTTCCAGGGTGCATGGTTTACGGAAAAGGGAGATGTGGCGCTGTAGCTCAGTTGGGAGAGCGCTGGATTGTGGCTCCAGAGGTCTCGGGTTCGAATCCCGGCGGCGCTACCATTTTATGCCTTTAGATTGGTCCATAGGAACTCCCCTTCGAGTTCGTTGCTGCAAGAATTGTGTGCATTTCGATTATCGGCGTAACACAGGATCCTGGACTTGTTTAATGTCACTGTCTGCGGGAGAGACACGAAAGGCTTATCCTTGGGGAACGGATATTTTGAAAGCAAATGATTGTTCAGGATGGAAAGCTAAATTGGTGCATAGGAGTTCCCGATCGACTTAGGCGATGTATTACTTGTGAGCACTATTGGATAGCGGCAAGCTCGGGTAAGCATGTTTGCGAGATGTATCTGGCCACATCAGAATTTGATGGATGCCTTAATTGGAAGTATGCAAGAAATTATCGAAAGAGCCGGAGTGGCGGAACTGGTAGACGCACCGGGTTCAGGGCTCGGTGAGAGGTGACTCTCGTGCAGGTTCAAGTCCTGTCTCCGGCACCAATATGGCCCCATCGTCTAACGGATAGGACACCGGATTCTCAATCCGGAAATGGGAGTTCAATTCTCCCTGGGGCTACATATTGGAGGAAGTTATGACTTGGAAAGAAGATAATCCAGGCATGGAAAGCCTCGGATACGAAAGGGAGGAGGACTTCCCGGGATGGGATGCCCATTACGCAAAGAAAGCCAGGTCCGCGCAGGCTGATCATGGAGAACGACTAAGAAGACAGTATCAAGCTCCACCTAAAATCAAGCAGCCAGAGCCCCTGCCGCTAGAAGAACAGAATTGTAAGACGTGCTTCAATTGCATCACCAAGTATGGATATTACAGTGTAGTAGATAGTAGAAGTTGCGAGGTTTTTCGTATCATTAAAGATGAAATACGACGAATGGAAGCTATTGGATGACTGGAAGAAGATAGCCAACCAACACCACCACAGCGGAACCGAGCGAGGCTATGGTAAATCGAGATCATAATTGGGTCGTCGGCACTCCCGAACGAATGCCAACTCTTGCCTGGCGTGATGATGGCATGATGATGTGCCCCTCTCAGCGGTGGGCGGCACTTGAGATTAATGGTTCTTGGTATCGTTTGTATTTACGTTGGAGGCACGATGACCCCTGGACAGCGGAGTGGTCTTGTTGTCCCACTAAGAAGGATGCCGAGAACCTATTTGGGAAGGAAACGCATGGCGGTCATTTGATAATTGAGTATTATACTCACGACGAGTATTTAGCAGCACAAAATGCTGTTATAAAAGAAATAATTAAGTTAAGAATATGATGGTAATGGGGATGTGGTCTAGTTGGCTAAGACGCTGCCCTGTCACGGCAGAAATCGCGGGTTCAAGTCCCGTCATCCCCGCCACTTATCATTGGAGATAGCATGTTAAAAATGGCCGTTCGTGTGGGACTAGTCATAGGAGTTGCGGCAATTATGTACTACCAGTGACACGGTAATGAGAAAGTAGTTATATGAATAATGAAGACCTTTGATGAAACTCGTAACTACTTTATATCGCTTTGTGTTCATTGGCACATTCCGCAACCAAAGATTTGCCCAGCGTTAGCCTCAGATCCCTGTGACTACACTTCAGCTAAGGAAGTACGAATTAATGTACAAGCAGCTCCCGATGTAGACGCTGAATGGCATGCGGCACACGTCTTTGGCCATTACTTAGCATGTTTTCATGCAGAGGCAGATTTACGGGAAGATGGTGCTGTGGATACTGACCTTATAGCAGATGCCATTGCTTGGATGGCAACGAGAAGATCCCATGAGTTGGTTTAGTAATATTTGGTCCTTTCGCACTCCAGATCCGCCTAAGCTGCCTGCCCCTAAGCAGCAAAAGGCGTATAATTGCACTCTTGTGGCTGTTCGTGAGGGCCGTACATGGGAGACACGTAACTGTGACGACAGTGCTCTTCTCAGTGAATTGTTGTCTATCGCTGCAGTGCAGGCCCGTCCAATCTTAGGTGGAGTGACATATAATCAATTCATCGATGGCAGTTGTCTTCAGCCAGACTGTGATGGCTACGCTCCTGTAGACTGGAAGGATAATACTCCCTTTGGCTTTGCTCGATGTGAAAAGTGTAACACACAGTTTGCTTTAAGAGTGGAAGAAGCATGTGACAAACCAATTCTCCGAGTCGTGTAATGGAGGGATGGCTGAGTGGTCTAAAGCGCTGGCTTTGAATACCAGTGAGGGTAAAACCTCCGAGGGTTCGAATCCCTCTCCCTCCGCCAAAACAGTTTGCGCTTGGTGTCGTTGGTGTGAATGGCAACTGGGTTGCCGCTATAAAGAGTATTTAGAGAAGCTTCAAGAAAAATGAAACAAGTAACTTGGAGTATTGGATCTCCTGCTACGGGAAGGGGCCGTGAGTTGTTAGCTCCTTGTCGGATTGACGATTATGCCGTGCAGATTAGTGTTGGCTTTGTTGAACCTAAATTCATTTTAGATAAGATGTTGGGTGATGGTTGGCATATCGCGCGTATGCTTGATTTAGATGCAAAGCATATATTATTGGAGCTAAGAACGTCTATTGGTCAAGGCAAACTTCCCGATCTGTGGGAGAATGGATATGTAATATGGACCGGTTCGGTAAAAGAGGAGTAAAGCCATTCCGTTAGTTAGGAGGAATGGTAATGCCTAAGATTAATTGGCGGCGGGGAGAAACCCGCCAAAAGCCTCGATGTACTCATCATGAGCATTGGGGCAAGCCCGGATATCGTGAATGGAAGGAAAGAAAGAATCGTCGGCTTCGTCAACGGATGAATCAAAGGATTCGTGAAAGGCAGAATAATGAAGACTACATTGAGTTCATTCTCGAACGGGAAGCAGACGATCTCTGGTACTATGACTGATTCGACGTAGATCGGTTAGGAAGTTGCGCACTCGGATTTCGCTTAGGGCATGAAAGTGCGTCTAAGGAGGTTCGAGACTTCGAAATGATCGCCTATCCGACACGTCGTGGCGGCTGGAGGGTCTTACTCGGCGCTACGAGTAAGTAAGCGCCTACTCCGATTAATAGCGCACTCGGAGTAGGGCCGCTGGAGCTAACGCTCCTAATCCAGTTGTAGAGGGTCCGGGGGTGTTACGCACCCCCGGACCTATTCGTAAAGGAAGACTTGTAAAGGATTAGGGAAAGTGGAGAATACTGATGACCTGGTGTATAGGAACTCCTTGGGTTCATAGCTCTTGTATTACTGATCTTAACCAGGTTATGCACGTGCGTCTAGTCAAGCTAGATGGCTTCATTGGTCATCGTGGACATCTCTATCATACTGGGGGTGATACTTACTTTGAAGTTATCTATCCTAAGGGAGTACCTGCATATCTAAAGACACGAGTTTCTTGGAAAAATCCTGATTTGTATTATCGTTTACCTCGTGGGGCAGTAGCTCAGTGAGGATAGAGCGTCGATCTCCTAAATCGAGGGTCGGGGGTTCGAGTCCCTCCTGCCTCACCACAGACTGGTCTGTGGGAACTCCGCGGCGTTGGAAGTCTTTCCAAGACGTTAAGCTATCTGAACTAAAGCCCGGTGCCATCATCAAATTTTCTGCAGGGAATTGTGTCATTACGAAAATCGAGAGAGATTTCATCACTTTTAAGGAATGTGATGATAGATGCCTTCCCTTGACTCACTGCTTCACTCTAGATCGTTTACGTAATGTATCAGTAATGGTTCAAGTATCAAGATGTAGCGCAGCCTGGTAGCGCGCCGCATTCGGGATGCGGAGGTCGTGAGTTCGAATCTCATCATCTTGACCAATTAAGGAAAATAATGACTAAAAAAGTAGACTATTTGAATCGTTGGTTGAATGCGTGTCCTTATTGTCGCGGAGCGGGCGGCAACTGGAAAGCTGGTTGGTGGAAGCTTTGTTCACACTGTCGAGGTTTAGGCATTCATACTATCGGAGAGCCATTAGCTATGTTGATTAGGAGCAACGATGCCAACCCGCGAAGAGATCGATAAATATTATCAGGAGGCCGAGTTTTACGACGAAGGCTTGACTCCTTGCCAGGCTCTTATCGAAGACCTTAGCTATGCATGATACTTACGTAGTAATGAAAGATGGTCGTATTTTCTGTGGACCTATTCGGCTCTTTCGACCAGAAGAAGGATATCTTACTTTGATACTTGATCCTCAGCATTATGACTATCCTATTCCCGATAAGATTTGGTTGCGTGACGTGGAATCTGCTGTCACTAAGAACCAAAGAGTCACGATCTCAAGAACGGAAGATGAAGATGAGTTGGAACGTGCTCAACATCAGGGATGGGATGGGACATGATTAACCTATACGGATGTCGTTGCGATATCGAGTATCACCGGATTGGTGAGTCGGGCGAAGAGGTAACAGTCCGGGAGTTGGTTGCTACCTTTTCCACCAAGGAATTGGCTAAAGAGTACGTTAGCAAGTCTAGGCTCAAAGGCAAGGATACTCATCGATACATTGACTTGTATCGCGGCTATTATGTCTTTCGTGCCTGGAGCTTGTTACGAAGCTATGAATGGGCAGAGATTGAAGACGAAGAGCCTGATGAGGTGGATCATGACCCGCAGCCGAGGTGATTGGGCTATTGGCGTTCCCTGCGTAGGACGATTAGCCTGCGATAAGAGTATTAATCAAGTGGTAGAGATTCTTTTGCGGATGCCCCTAATTAGCAGCAGGTTAGATCCTAAGAAACCTGGCGATGCCGTGAATCATTTGCCGCAGCGATATCGACTGATACTGAAGAAGGCTACGGCTGAACATTTCGATCATCCAATAATGGCCAAGAAACTAATCGGGACGTAGCGCAGCATGGTAGCGCGCTTGTCTGGGGGACAAGAGGTCGAGAGTTCGAATCTCTCCGTCCCGACCACTTTAGGAGCGAACCGATGTCCGACAACAACCTGAACATGATCATGCGTTCGACCCCACAGAGCGTCCACCTCGAACTGAAGCAGGCGGTCGCCGAGGGCCGACTGAAAGACGCCGCCGAGCACACCACCCACCTGATTCAGCTGATCGAGCGGGGAGAGGACGACGAGGGGGTCACGGACTGGACCATCCCCGAAGAGTGGGGTGCCATCGCCACCTTGGTCCCTCTGCTCGAAGACCTCAATCGAGTCTTGAACTTCCGCGCTCGGGTCCTCAAGAAGGCTCGACCGGAGCCAGCGAAGGAGCCCTACCGCCGAGCCTGCACCAACTGCGGTGGCACATCCGTCGTACCCAACAACGCCACGTCCGAGGAGCCGGCCACCGAGGTCATCTGCGGGGTCTGCGGTGCGGTGGTCCCCTCCGATGGCTGACCGGGAGCCCTACCCCTGGCTGGAGGCAACCGTCCTCGCAAAATACCTAGCTCCGGCATGTCCTCAATAGTCTTGAAGATAAAATCTAAATCAACCCAAGCGATAGGTAATTTTTGCTTATAGATCTTCTTAACTAACTTAACGACGAGAGCAGTCATTTTCATTCCACCACAATCGTCACAAATAATATCAAAGATCAACTTCTTCAGAATATTAACATCATAATGTCGGCCGGTTTGAGGAGTACCGATGCCCCAATTATCTCAGGGAGAAGATGTTTGTTTATAGGCACTTCCCATGAATGAACCACAATGGATGCTGCTTCATGATACTCTTCGCAATTTGGATATTGCTAAGGGTAAAGATAGGGGGCATTTAAGACATCTGGCAGCTTTGCTTTGTCCTGGGGGATATACAATTACTAAGATTGCCCCTGGCTATCGATTCGCTGATTCTGGACGATATCATGACACATATAAGCAAGAAGAAAATCGTCATCCTTTCGCTTGGCCCATACCACGTGGTACTAAGCCCTCGTCGTCTACTGGCTAGGACCTCGGACTTTCATTCCGAAAAAGGGAGTTCAATTCTCCTCGGGGGTACTAAATGTCTTTACTTGTAAAAGCGGCAGCCTTTGCTGCCGGAGCCCACGCAGGTCAGCTTTACGGTGACAAGCGTTATGTAGCACATCTGGAACAGACCCAAAATATACTCATGCGTTTTGGTTTTACCCAGCCCGAGATGCTGGCTGTCGCCTGGCTACATGATACCCTCGAAGATTGTGATGTCTCGGTGGATGATCTTGCTTTCTTCTTTGGGGCTAATCTGGCAGTTCTAATTTTTGCTGTGACCGATGAGCCCGGACGAAGCCGTAAAGAACGCAAGGCTGCTACATATCCTAAGATTCGCAAGTATGGGGCAGACGCCGTTTGTCTTAAACTAGCTGATCGTATTGCTAAGGTAGAAGCTAGCATTCAAGGCAATGTTTCATTATTGCAAATGTACCAAAAAGAATGGGAAGAGTTTTATGCTGCCTTGTATGCGCATGAAGACGGTCTAGAGGAAATGTGGAAATATCTAGAACAGTTACTATGGAGTAGCCATGATCAAGCAAGTGATAGTGGTAAGAACTGATCTTAATATGCGCAAAGGTAAATTAGCTGCTCAAGTAGCTCATGCCAGTATGAAAGTATTCTTTGACCGGGGTACTGCTGGAAGGGATTCAACAACAAATAGCAATGTTATCATTATTGATGCCGTGACAGATGATATGCTGTCTTGGTTTGAAGGATCTTTTGGGAAGGTAGTGTTAGGTGTTCGCTCTGAAGAAGATCTAGTAGCAATATATCAACAGGCCCTCGCGGCGGGTCTCCCCGCCGCGCTAATCGAAGACTTGGGGCATACCGAGTTTCATGGACAAGTAACTAAAACGGCTGTGGCTATCGGACCGGCTGATGCTGTTATTATCGATCCCATCACGAAAGATGGTACTATTTCTACACGGTTGCTCTAATGAATGATTGGTCAGTGGGAACTCTTTCTGGTGCCGCATATGTCTGCGAGAATGCCGAAATACTTGGCGGTAAGTGCACTGCTCGCTACCTTATGTCCGATTAAGGACTCGTGGGGCGGCCGAAGCCGCCCCACACACCGAAGGAGAAATGCGGATGCATTTCCTTCGATGGTTTAGGTTTGGTTCTTTGCTAGGGTTTTGTCTCGCCATCTATGGGGTGTCCGAACTCTCTCCATAGACATCTGACCCCCAGCAGGCTACATATCCATCTATGGTGATGGCGCAGTGGTGCTGACTTCCACCATTCACTTCGACGAAGGCGCCTGCGGGCGCGCTACTGACTTGCCCGTATAAGTCATAGCCCCAGCAGGTAAGCGTTCCGGACGCATTGATCCCGCACCCGTGGCTTGCTCCCAGAGAGAAGGAGATGAAGGTGCCTGCCGGCGCGTTCAGCTCACCCCAATTAGGGCTGCCCCAACAAATGATGCTGCCGGCAGCGTTCAGAGCACAGGAAAAGCCCGATCCTGCACGAACCGCGGTGAAGGAACCTCCCGGTGCATTACATTCTCCGTCGAGGTTTTCACCCCAGCATGTGATCGTTCCGGACGCATTGAGGGCACAGCCGTGACCATTGCCCACATCAAGTGCCACGAAGGTGCCTGCCGGCGCGTTCGTTATCCCCCAGTAACCATCGTATCCCCAGCACAAAATTGTGCCGTCCGTGCGTAAGGCACAGTTGTGCAGCCTTTCGGTATCCACCTGCTGAAAGATGCCGGCGGGATCGGTGGCCTGGCCGTAAGAGTTGTCTCCCCAGCATGTGATGCTGCCTGCAGCATCCAGGGCACAACCGTGTTTCCAACCGACGCTGACTTCGACGAAGGTACCTGCAGGCGCGTAGCTGATTTGCCCGTAGGTGTCGTCGCCCCAGCACGTGATCGTTCCGGATGCAGCAATGGCACAGCTGGTGTTCTGTCCAGCTGTCACATCTATCCAACAGTCCGGGTCGATGAGGCCATCGCAGTCGTTGTCCTGATAGTCACAGATCTCGTACGCTCCTGGGTAGATGGTGGCATCGTTGTCGTTGCAGTCCCCGTCGGACGTGCTGTAGCCGTCACCATCGAGATCTTCGGGCGGTGTCGTGTCGTCGTCATCGCCTGCGGAGTCGTCGTCTCCAACCGTGTCATCATCATCGTCCGAAGTCGTGTCGTCGTCATCATCGTCCGAAGTCGTGTCGTCGTCATCATCGTCCGAAGTCGTGTCGTCGTCATCGTCCGAAGTCGTGTCGTCGTCATCGTCCGAAGTCGTGTCGATAGTTGCTGTGGGCTGGCAGCCGGAGCTGAACAGGGCCAAGATCAGAATTGCGGTAGTTGTTCTCATGATGATCTCCTTTAGTAAATTACACATATTTTCCCTCCCATTTATATTATACCTGAAATTGGTCAATTTCTTGGACATTTCGCCTATTTTATGGTATCTGTAAAGGATTATTGCTTGAAATAAAGCAATTTCAGGGTGTGGCGCAGTCTGGTAGCGCACGTGGTTTGGGTCCACGAGGTCGAGAGTTCGAATCTCTCCGCCCTGACCAGTAACAGCGTTTCAAAGGTCGCAGTATGATCAACCACTATCACCGTTTGCAAGTACATCCTCAGGCCAGTCCGGAGGTGATTAAGGCCGCATATCGTGCATTGATGCGGGATTCGCATCCAGATGTCCACGATACCATTCATGGCAAGACCGCCGCTAAACTAAATGCGGCATATGAAATCATCTCCGATCCAGCTAAGCGCCAGCAGTACGATCGAGATCGCGAGAAGATTGAGGGTACGATTATTGGCGGATTTAAGGTAGAACGCGCCATCGCCGAAGGTGGCTTTGGTAAGACGTACCAAGGCTCTCATTTGCTAGTGGGAGAACCCGTCTGCATTAAACATTGTTCTCGTATTTCTGCGACAGACACTGAAATCCTTATCGAAGAAGCCAAGGCAATGTGGGACTTGCGACACTTTGCTATTCCTGCCGTACGTGACCTAATCCAATTGGATGATGGGAGCGTTGCGTTAGTGATGAGTTTCATTGAAGGGCTAACATTAGCAGAAGTCGTTGAAAAGCTTCAGGCAAAGAAGTACCATCTGGAACCTGAAGATGTTTGTTGGATGGCAGAACGTATCTTCAATGCCTTATCTTACATGCATCGCTTTGGTGTTGTGCATGGTGATCTTAAACCCGGTAATATTATGATTCAACCCGAAAGCCATACGGTGGTGTTGGTTGACTTTGGCTTGGCTGCCATTAAGCCGACACATACGGATGGAAGTAAGGGTTACACCGAAGTATTCGCTCCGCCCGAACAGCTCCGAGGATCTCCATTAATCCCACAGTCTGATTTTTATAGTTTAGGTATGACTATGCTATACGCGTTGTCTAATGGTGATCTATCGCATGTACAGCGGCATGAAGTTCCTAGCACGGTACCTAAGCCTATGTGTGACTTTATCTACAGACTTATTGTTCGTAATCCTTTGGATCGTCCTGACTGGCGAACCGAAGATATTATGAAAACCTTCAAAGAGATGCGCTATGCATCGTTCGGCCGGATCAATTCCGGTATGAAACCCTTGCACCTGTAGGAGTAGTTTTATGTCTGAGGACTATGATTATGACCCCGGAGACTGGAAGGGTCATGACTTCAAAAGTGCTCGTCGCACGTATGATTCACATGCGGGCCGCAGCTACTCGGATGCCAAGAGCAAGCGAATTGCGGCTTCCGATCTTTTCCCCGCCAAATTGACCACGGAGAGTACCGCTCCCCTGACGTTGATGGTGGATGTCACAGGCTCAATGGGATCTTGGCCAGCGACGATGTTCTCTAAGCTTCCTTACCTGGAATTGGAAGGCAAGGAGTATCTTGGGGACGACATGGAGATCTGTTTCTGTGCCGTGGGAGACACTACCTGCGATAGCTATCCATTGCAGGTAAGGGAGTTTAAGGCCGGCACTGCTCTCAAAGAGGAGCTGACGAAATTGGTTATTGAGGGTGGTGGTGGTGGTGGGGCGCGTGAGAGTTATGAGATGGGCGCATTATATCATGCGATAAATGCAAACCTACCGCGGGCCATTAAGCCGATCTTCATCTTTATTGCGGACGAGGCTCCTTACGATCGTGTTACCAAGCGCGATGCAATGACGTATGCCAAGGTTGAGCTTCAGGGCGATATTAGCACTGAGGACATCTTTGATATGCTCAAGGCCAAGTATGAAGTTTACCTGGTGCACAAGCATTACGCCGATGGCGGTCATACACGGCGTCATTGGGTGGAGCTTATTGGTGAGGATCATATTGCCGATTTGCAAGACCCTGAGCGTGTGGTGGATGTCATCTTTGGTATTTTGGCGAAAGAAACCGGGCGCATTGATTACTTCAAGCATGAGATTGAGGAGCGACAGAACGATCATCAGGTCGATACCGTCTACAAGGCACTCAAAACAGTTCATCGTTTGGGTAGTGACGATACTGGTCCGGCTTTGTTGGGTTCTGGCAAGTCCACGTTACATCGACCCTCTGCGGGTAAGAAGACTACGAGTCTGATTTGAATACTGGTGCACCAGAACTGCTAGTTACGCTTTGTCCCAGCTTTGCACACTTCAAACGCTTTGCTCGAGACGAGCGTCTAGTAGGTATTCGCATTAATAGTGCAATGCTGTCACCAGATGAATTAGATAAAGAGTTACGTTTAGCCAAGGACTTACCCGTTCCTCTTTGGTTTGATGTTAAGGGGCGGCAGTTACGTATTGCTGAAATACTAGAGAATCCTGACTATTTGGATATTCGATTAAATCATCCCATCACAGTCAATACTCCTACCGTCGTTTTACTTAAGGCAGGCGGGGATCAGGGACTATTGGGTGAGGTTAGCGAAGATGGTTACCGCCTGACCTTCAGTGGTAATCCTTACTACAAAGTAAAAGATGGAGAATCTCTTCATATTAAGGATCCCAGTCTTCGCGTTCATGGTGACCTTTTCTCCGAGGTTGAGTTAGAAAAGATTGAAAAGGTTAAGGCCGCTGGCATTACTCGTTGGTTCTTGTCGTACGTCGAGGAGCAGTCAGACATCGACCAGTTCCGAGAGCTAGTTGGACAGGATGCCGAATTAATGTTGAAGATTGAATCTAAGCGGGGCCTTCGCTTTGTAGAAGAGCAGTTCCACAAGGACGAATTCACTAGATTAGTTGCGGCTTGTGGGGATATGTATGTGGAGGTGGATAAACCACATCATATTCTTGGGGCGCTGCAAACAGTTATTGACCACGATCCTGAAGCCATCGCGGCTTCTCGTATGCTGTTATCTATTGTGCATGAGCCCGTGCCCTCTATGGCCGATTTTGCACATCTAGCATGGTTGTATGAAATGGGGTATCGGTCGTATATGCTCTGCGATGAGTTGTGCCTGAAAGAAGATTTCCTTTCGATGGCCACTAACGCCTTTAGAGCATTCCGTGCTGATTATCCGGGGAGAGCTCGAAATGTCGTTGAATCAATACCGCGGCCGTATGCGGCTATTAGCGGACGAGAAGGAATACCGTTTAGCTTGTCTGACCCAGGAGCTACAGGCTTCGGACGTCGATAAGGACTTCATTCCTTACTTGGATAGACTTAATGCCATTCCTTTTGTGATGACTACTCAATGTTGCTGCAATGGAATGAATGGGCAAAGACCTCATGTGGATATTCGAACGACGATTTCGTTTGAAGATTTATTTCAAGCGATTGCTCCCTTGATGAGTATTATGGGTGCTAGCTTAGAGATTATGGGGTGGGAGATGAATATGCCCCGATATTGTTTCTGGTTACCTTATAATTGGAAGACGGCGATGGACATCTTGATCGATTGTTTGGCTAATGTCGCAGGACAGAGCTAAACGTATTCCGGGCTATGGCTCGAAGTATACTAGTATTAAACTAGATGATGACACACTGATCATCGGTGAGATTAAGAATTGGCAACCTAAGCAAGGTTACATGGTTATTGAGGAAAGGGACACGAACCGTAGAGTCCATATTCCTTTCTGGCGGGTTATTTCCGCAAGTACGTATATGGGATTATACTCAGATGGAAATACGTACAAACGTGACGAAATAATTCGTGCTAGAGTTGAAGGATGGGATGGCCGCGCCGATGATACTTGGTGCGTAGGTTCTCCCTACAGAGATGATAGGAGGGGTTTTATGGCTCATGAAGATTGCGGAAGTAGCTCTAATTGGCAGAGCAGTGGCCTTCCAAGTCACGGGTTGCGAGTTCGAATCTCGTCTTCCGCACCATATAATCAGATCATTCAATTGCCGGAGAGCCAAGAGAATGGCCTATCGAAATTAGGATAAGTCGATGACTGAAGATTGGGGTGTAGGTACGGCGGCCACGGGTCGTATGCCAACAAAAAAGCAGCTTGAGTTTGAGGCTAAGGCTCTGCGTGTTAGGCAGGCTCAGCAGGCACTAGCCGCGACACAGAAGGCAATGCAGGCTGAGATTATCACTAGGATTAAGAAAGTTGAGCCTTATCCCAGTTACGGCGGATTTTATGTAGGAGATAATGATATCATCTCTGCTCATTATCGTTGGTCTTGTAAAGGACGCTGGTATGATGAGTATATCCATATTGATCTGTATGGGAACATCATTCCAGATGAAGATGATGACGAATGAGCCGGCGTAACTCAGTGGTAGAGTACCTCCTTGGTAAGGAGGAAGTCCCGGGTTCAAATCCCGGCGCCGGCCCCCTCGGCAATTGTCCCTTATGTGATCGTCCCATGTTTGACGGACCGAGTATTAACAAGCATCATTTAGTGCCGCAGTCTCGAGTGTCCAAGTCTCCTGGTAATAAATACCAGGGTGAGTGGATTCATGTTTGCTGCCATAATCATATTCACGCTACCTTCACGGAGAAGGAGTTAGAGCGAACATTCAATACTTGGTCGGCATTAAGGAAAACGCAGGGAATTAAGAAGTTCGTTCAATGGATAGCCACGAAAGACCCCTGCTATAGAGGATGTCATAAAAATGTCTTCGCAGGCTAAGAGAAAACGATGAGAGTTTTGGTATTGTTATGTTTATTTTGTGGCTGTGCGCATCTTTCCGGTGGCGAGCGTCCCTCCGCCTGGCCTGGCGGTAGTATCAGTTGTCCACAATCTCATCCAATCAAAGGCAATGCGGATTCGATGATCTATCATATGCCGGGTAGCGTTTATTATCATGATGTCATTCCTGAGTGGTGTTTCCAGACGGAGTCGGATGCAAGGTATGCTGGGTATCGGAGATCGAGGTTATGAATTACCACGATGCCAAGCGTTTTGCCCGCGCTCTGGACGCTGGTCTGCAAGCTAACGATGTTCGCTTCGGAAGATCCGTAACCTTAGTGCATGATGAAGGTACGGTTCTACATTTCGAGAGCGCCTTTGTTATTAAACGCGAGAATTACTACTTCATCTTTACCGAGCATCATAATACACATGTTTATGTGGAGGATGATGTACTTAAGGTTATCCAGCGGGGAAGATATATTCCCATTGAAGCATATGGGCCCAAGTGATGGAATTGGTAGACGTGCGGGGTTGAGGGCCTCGTGGGAGAAATCCCGTGCCGGTTCGAGTCCGGCCTTGGGCACCACATACATGAAACGTATAAGAACGAGGCCAGCGAGAATAGACAAGCATTGGATCGTTGGAACTCCTACAATGCAATGTATATTCTGCTATCACTTTCGAGATGGCTGTTCCGCCATTAGAAATGTTCGAACGCGTTATGCTCCCGGTCCTTGTAAAGATTGGGAAAGGCCACCATGGCGAACTCACGGCGCGGTATCGGGCCGAATGTCTACAAAGACTGGATCGTAGGTTCTCCCGATAGATGTTTGTTTTGTTTGCATTGGTTTCCCGAAGAACCTTCTATAGCACGAGGAATAAAGGAAGATCTGATAGCACAGAGTATTTCCGAAATCTTGGTTGGAAGTCCTCGTAAGGCGGCACTTGCTTTGCATAGGTTACAGGCTAAATTAGAGGCCGATGGTTGGAGTAATTTGCGCATTACGCGGTATCATAATAGGAATTATATCCGCGGCGATCGCCCTGAGACCGATGCAGAGGTTGCTGACAGATTTCGTAACGATCGTTACAGAGTGATGGCAGCTGCTCGACGCAAGGAGCAGCAATCCCTTAAAGTTCAGCGGGAAAAGACTGAGTTACAGCGCCTTCTAACTAAATACGGAAACCCGTAAAAGAGTATTCAATGATGGAGAATAATCATGAGTTCTAATAATTGGTATACTAGTGGATTTTGCATAGGCAACTATCTAACTACGGAAAGAACTCATGACTTCTCGGAACAAAAGAAAACAGCGTCAGATAAACGCCGAGGCACAGGCTGCCGGGCGTAAGGCGCATCGCAGCGGATCACTAGATCAGGAAGCCTACCAAAAAGTCCTTAATACGGCACTGGTAACGGCTAAGAATAGCGATCTACCTACTGTCATTCGGGGCTTACCCTCCAATACTGGATACAATCCTCTTCGTTCTAAAGTAACTGCTATCGTTGATCACAAGGATAGGGCCAGTATCAATAAACTGCTATCCCTACTGCAGTTGCTAGATCGTAAGGCCAAAAATCTCTGTGAAGTTGATCATCTACAGGCGCTGTGGAATCTGGTCAAGTTACCTTGGCGCCGTCATCCCGATGAATGGCGGCCCAAAGGAAAGTCTACCCAGCGGAGATTAACATCACTGATAACGCATTTGGTTGTGGAATATCCCGTACCGGGCTTTCTATATGGGGTCTTCGCCACCAAAGAAAAATCGCACATTGACTTGTTCTGCCATCTGACCGAAGGTGGCAGCATGAAGGTGGCGCTCAAGAAGAAGTACATCACGGTGCCCTTGACTAAGAAGATGTGTCATCTTTTTATGCAGAGCCCCTTAACCGTGACCGTGCCAGAAGCTGTACGCTTTGCTCAAGTGCAGGCATTTGGTGGTAGCAAGGCTTTAGCAGCAGCGTTGGCAAGTAATGGGCTTTTCCGTGATTTGAAACCACTCATTCGCGAGGTTCGGCTAGAAGAGATCATTCAGTGGTTCTGTAACCAGACCATGTTAGACAATACGAAGGTTGGTCCTTTATCGGATTATATCCGCCAAATTTGGAATGAGCAGGGCGGAAACTTTCGCATGGCTGGTCGTTCTGCATTGGCTTTGCTGCGCGATATGGAACGATGGCATCGTGAGTTGCAAGTTGCCAACCATTCTCGGCGTTGGAACGTACCCAAGTTCTTCGATGCCTGCGGTCTTCGCGGTAAGAAGTGGCAGATTAAGGTAAGTGGCCGGAATCTTCCTGTGGAATGGGAGATAAAAGAAATTTTAACGCAGACAGCATTGACCGCCGAAGGTCGAACAATGAAGCATTGTGTAGCTTCATACGGCTACAGTATATCGACGGGTAATATTTCGATCTGGAGCTTGCGTAAGGATGACTATCCGGAAGTAACCGTGGAAGTTGATAACAAACGCAGGTCGATCATGCAGGCGCGTGGTTCTTGTAATCGAAATCCTAAGCCGCAAGCCACTAACTTGATAAATCAATGGGCTGCAGACAATCAGTTGAGCTTTAGTGGAAGATGGTAGGCGTTCCAACAATTCCCTTAACTGACTACGCTAATTGGCTTGGCGTCAAGGTTTACTGGCGTGGTCGGGTGGGAGTTGTGATTGGGTCATTTGTTGTACGAGGTAACATTCGTGTGCGCATTGCTGTAGAGGATTACTCCCTCAATTATCCCTTAGAACAAATAAGAGCCCTTAGACGATGCGCCCATAGCTCAGTTGGATAGAGCGTCCGCCTCCGGAGTGGAAGGTCGCAGGTTCGAATCCTGTTGGGCGTACCAGAGGACAGACATGGAAGTTTGGTTCAATAGAACAGGTAAAATAGTTACTATTAACTCGGTTAATATCTATCCCCGAGCTTGGGTATATATTCCCAAAATAGCTCCTATTGTTCATATGTTAGCTAGGCGACGCGGATTGGTGCAGGATTGGATAGTGGGGACTCCTACTATTTCATGTAATCAGTATATAGGTAGAGTAACAGAGATTAGGCAGCGGATGAAAGACAATTATATGACTCCCTTTGATCAAATACAGATACCAACTGCTTTACTGGAGCTGCCCTATGACGACGGCTGAAAAGGTTTTAGAAGGATTAAAAATCCTGACGCAATACCCCAATTCAGATATTTGTGCAGAACATGATGTAATTTATGCAATGCCCCAAGAAGTTAGCAATGAAGATTTGGAAAAGCTCAAGGAGCTGGGTTGGCGGCAGTATAGCGACGGCTTCCAGATTTTCGTATAGGAGATGCCATGAGTACATTACATGTAGAGGCCGTAGAGATTACGGATATTCGTCCTCACCCTAATGCAGATCGTCTGGTTTTAGTGCTGGCCAAAGGCTTTCAGATTGTCTCGGGTAAGGACAATGATTACAGTGTGGGCGATATTGTTGTGCATATTCCGCCTGATGCCATGCTTACCAAGAAGTGGGCAGATGAGTGGAAAGTCACTCCCTATCTGGCTTGGAGAAAGAGTGAGGAAAAGGGCCAGGTTAAGGCGGCTAAGATCCGCGGAGAGGTCTCTTACGGCTTCCTCATTCCTAACGAGTTTGAGGCAAAACTGGGCGAAGATTTGAAAGAACGTTATGATATTAGTAAGTACGAGCCACCGGAGACGCATTCTGCAGGAGATCGTCTTCCGGAGCACCCGCTCTTTCATAGATATACTGAGATTGAAAATGGGGAGAATTATCCAGATCTATTTGTAGTGGGCGAAGAAGTGGTGGCTACGGAGAAGCTGCATGGTACTAACTCTCGTGTAGGAGTTGTTGTTGAGATGGATTCTGGTACGATGTCTACTTTGATTGGAACCCATGCCACACAAATTGGTGTTACCTCTGAATCATTGTATTCCTACCCACTTAATCAGTACTTCGATAAATTCGAGAAGTTGTGGGAGCTAGCGCAGTTCAACATAGGAGACACTCCCATACAAAGTGTTGTCGTCTTTGGTGAGATCTTTGGTGGTAAGGTGCAGGATCTAGCTTACGGCATTAAGCGCGGAAAGTACGAGTATCGGATCTTTGATATTGCCGTTAATCGTATATACATGGACTTTGATCAGTTTGAGTTAATATGCCAGGCTTTAGATTTGCCGATGGTTCCTGTGCTGTATCGTGGAGCGTACGATCTGGCTAAGATGCAGGAGCTGGCTACAGGTAAAACTACGATCAATGATGGTCCTCATATGCGAGAAGGCATTGTTGTTAAACCAGTAAAGGAAAGGCGTGCCGCACGGCCTGGCAGGGTTATCTTGAAGTTCAAGAGTCCCGATTATATCACTAGGAAGGGTGGCACGGAGTTTAAGTAATTGTTCCGGGGTAGCTCAGTTAGGTAGAGCGTCTGACTGTTAATCAGATCGTCGCGGGTTCGATCCCCGCCCCCGGAGCCATTAAGTGGGTGTAGCTCAGTTGGCAGAGCGTCGGGTTGCCAATCCGAAGGTCGCGGGCTCGAATCCCGCTACCCACACCAACAAGGGAGTATTTTATATGGGACCTGCATTGAAGTTCTTAGGTAAACAATTGGTCGGTTACGCTCTGATGCCTTACGTAATAATATTGGGCGTAGGAATCATTGTAGGAGTCAGTTGCTGTAAATGGGCTGCTCAAAAATCGTGTACCTGTAAGAAAAAGGCTGACTATGATGGGTAAACAGATCAAGTATCTTAGCTATCCTGAAGATGTCTGTCGAAGACACTAAGAAGTCTATGCAGGATTGACAATGTTGTACGAGTTCCAGTGTGATGATGCGAAGTGTTCGCAGTATAAGAAGATTGTGACCAAGATCTTGTCCCTGCGCCAGCGGAAAGATCCGCAGCATTGCAAAAAGTGCGGTGAAAGATTAAGACGCTTGCTCTCCACATTTCAGCGACACGAAAGTTGGTCTCGCTGGTAGTCTGAGCGCCCGTAGCTCAGTTGGAAGAGCAGCGGTCTTCTAAACCGCAGGCCGCGGGTTCGAGTCCCGCCGGGCGTTCCACCAGGGAGAAGCATGGCCTATGTATTGATTGGTTTGGTACGAAAACCAGAAGGAAGTGATTATCCACCCGAGATCGTTTTACGAACATCTACTGGCAATCCCCGTTTCTTGGAAATCTGGTGGGATGATTTTATGCCAGAAGAAGGTGATTGTAAGCTATACGAAAAAGATGGCATCATCTATCAACTAGAGGGCTATCGCATCGAAGAAGTATCGAGTATATACTAATGGTTATATCTGCTGGGTTGATAATGTTCGACTTTGTTGGTGGACAGTGGAAGATCCTACTGGTTCATCCTGGTGGTCCTCTCTGGACTGGAAAGGATCAATGGGGCATTCCTAAGGGAGAGGTCCATTCCGACGAGTCTACCGTAAAGGGCGCAAAGCGGGAGTTTGAAGAAGAAACCGGAATCAAGCCGCATGCTCCTTACTACTTCCTATACGATGTGAAGTATGGCCAGAAAATGGTTTACGCCTGGGCGTTTCAGGGACAGTTCTCCGGAGAGATTGTTAGCAACACTTTCCAAATGGAGTGGCCTCCTAAGTCTGGTAAATATATCCAAGTTCCTGAAAATGATGATGGTCGAATGTTTACAATCGACCAAGCCCGTAAAAAGATTATGAAGGGTCAGGCGTTACTTATTGAGCGCATGGATCGCTTGCTTATAGAAAAGTTTAATAAAGGGGCGTAGGCTAGTGGTAAACCACGGGTCTCCAAAACCCGCTTCGGGAGTTCGATCCTCCCCGCCCCTGCCAATGGAGAGGTGACCGAGAGGCCGATGGTGCTCGCCTGCTAAGCGAGTGTACGAAAGTACCGAGGGTTCGAATCCCTCCCTCTCCGCCAAATAGGATACAAGATGAAACGTCCTGCTCATAGCAGATGTCCTCGCTGCAAGAGATTGCGTAAGATGTGGATACGCGCAAATGAATGGGAGTGGATTGGTCGATCCCGTGTCTCAGCTATGAATGTCACTGGAGAAGGTAAGGTTTGCTGGATATGTCGTATTAGGGAAGTTAATCCTGATTGGCGGCCGGGCCATCCTATTCCAGTAATACCGAACGCTGGAAGATTTAAGGCGTAACAGGTGATAGCGTCCAATCGAGAAGGTAACACTTGGTGCGTTGGATCTCCTAACATGCGCTGTAGCAATTGCAAATCCTTTTGGTCATTCGTCGGGACACCTACGGGCCCCCTGCGATCCATCAACAGGTCTGCATGTGCAAAAATCAATAAATGCGATAGTGCTCATAATTGTTGTATTAAGTGGGAGTTAGAGACCCGTTGGTATGCTAAAACATGAACTTAGCAAAACTTAGGTCGTTGATTAATATTGCCGAAAAGGATTTTGAACACGCGCGCAAACAACAAGAATACTATGACTCATTAAGTACTGGTACTCCACAGGCTTGTTGTAAAACGTGTCGTTAAGCAGAGACGTCGAATTGATAATCTGGTGTAATCATTGGTCACGAAATGTTCCAGAAGTTTACTGTAAGGAATGGCTAGCTAAGTGGCATTGGAAACCTTTTCAAAAGCTTAAGTTAAGTAAACGATCAAAATGAAACTTATCTTTCTCGATATTGATGGTGTAATCAACAACAATAAGCATTTAATGACGTGCCAACGTAACGACGATTCTGATATGTTTATGCCTGAGCTTGTTGAGAGAGTTAACTCCATTATAGATGCCACCAAAGCCAAGGTCGTTATCTCTTCGGATTGGCGTCTGTGTGATTCTTCTCAGCAGATTTACCGTTGGTTATGTGCAAAGGGTTTTCGCGGCGAAGTAATTGGAGCAACGCCCTCTTACGCTAAGCGCATGGATGGAGATCGCGGGGATGAGATCCGAGAATGGCTGGATACTAATGCCCCAGATGCCACCTTTGTCATCTTAGATGATATCAATCATGTCGAATGTGTTAAGGATCGCCTAGTATTAACAGATTTTAATAAAGGCTTGACCGACGAGAATGTTCAGCAGGCCATCGAGATGCTAACGAGATGATATGTCTACAACTTCTAGTTACGTTTTATCGCTAGTTCTGATAATCGTAGTATTAGCACTTGGTTTGCTTATAGGCTATGGTTATAGCACAATAGATGCAAAGAAAGCTTGCTCCGACACTTGTGGGGATGAGGGACGACGCAGTGAATTTGTTGGTCTAAAATGTTTTTGTGTTGACTCCGATGGTAATCGTAAACAACCGATAGGGAGGGATGGCTGAGAGGCCGAAAGCGCCCGCTTCGAACGCGGGTGAGGGTAAAACCTCCGGGGGTTCGAATCCCTCTCCCTCCGCCAATCGTAAGACTCATAGAAAGGGTGCGTAACTCAATGGTAGAGTGCTACCATGACAAGGTAGAAGTCGCAGGTTCAACTCCTGCCGCGCCCACCAGGAATAGCAATGGATAATTGGCCGCCAGCAGCAGACGAAGAGCGCACTTATTCAATCAACCGTAAGCCGCAACCCTTGCGAGTTAGTATAAGGGAATTCCACCCTGTCTTTGGTGCGGTGAGCCGGTGATATACATCAGCACAGATGGTCCCCTTATCTGTTCACGTTGTGCTATGGGGAATTGGACGTTCGATGAATATGCGCGCCATAAGGAGCATTTTCGTGAGGTCATAACGGAAATCGAACGCATTAACTGGTGCGTAGGAGTACCAAAAAGATGAGTCCTCTTCTACAGCAACGACTTTACGACGACTTTCCTGAGCTATTTATTCAGAAGGACTTACCTCCAAGGCAGACCTGTATGTGCTGGGGCATTGATTGTGATGATGGGTGGTTTAAGCTAATCTATGAGCTTTGCTTTGACTTACAGCAACATGTAAATGAAATAGGATCCCCCCAAGTAGAAGCCGGGCAGGTTAAACAGAAGCTGGGTACTCTTTGTTTCTACCTAGATAATGGTAATGACTACTGCTTCGATTTAACATACCACTACGAGGAGCGCTCTAAGAGTGTTTGTGAGATTTGCGGCAAACCGGGAAAGATCGTCAATCTTAAAGGATGGATTACCCCGCGATGTCCGGAACACAGCACATGACAGATTGGGAGACTTGGTGTGTTGGCACTCCCGATCGTCCTGCACATGATTGCTCAACTTGTCGCAATAAAGATACGGTTTCCGGCTTCGAGTTTTGTTGTGTTGATGATCCTTGGATGTATGAGTGGGCAGCACGAGAAGAGCATGGAATGATCCTTATTGATAAGGATGCTCCACCTTGCCCTCAGTGGCAACTATCAATGGAGAGGTGACCGAGAGGCCGATGGTGCACGACTGGAAATCGTGTGTGGGTAAAACCACCGCGGGTTCGAATCCCGCCCTCTCCGCCAATAGGCAGAATGATGAAATACGCAAGACAATGCTTATTAAAGAAGGGCAATACTGCTATGTATAGCTGGGTGCCCGAACAATATGCTGTAAAAGATAAATGGTTAATGCTAAAGCAAATGGATGGTAATTGGGAGGATCGCTGGCAAGTGCGTGAAGTATTTAGCCGCGAATCTTTCAAGAGCCTACAGATATTATCCAATACTTATCGATATACAAGGCAAGTTTCAGATATCTAGTCAGGAGATAGCATGGATCAGATCATCGGTACGCACACGAAAATTAACAAGGACAGTGAACTATCCTATTTGAATAGTTACCCCATTCGTATTTTGGCAGTGATGAAAGATGGAGCGCGTGTTGAGTCCGATGAAGAATTAGAAGCATTAGGCGGAATCGTCGCCGATGACACCGTCATCGTGGCGCCCATTGTGCGTGGACAGCCTTCACGGTATGGTGGGGAGCCCCTTGCTCGTGAACTGACTTGTTTTCATAACAAGTTCCAGGGCGACGAAAGTTAATGCTAAGAGTGATTGAGGAATTTGTGTCTATGCAAGGCGAGGGGCCTAACATTGGGGTTCGCGCTTATTTCATCCGACTTTCTGGATGTAATTTGCGTTGTGCCTGGTGTTTTGGTATTCGGCCAGGCCGTAGAGTACCTCGATTATCGCTAGAGAGTGGCGGGACAAAGAAGCTTCCAGAGATAGTTGCGGGAGATAACATCCTAACCTTTGATGACAACCATAATCTGGTTAAGACTACAGTCACGGCTGTCATATCGAGGGAAGTGGATATTTGGTACATGCTAAAAATTTCTGGCACTACTTACTTTGTCACAGAGGAGCATCCATTCTTCACAACCCGCGGCGAGGTTCAAACTAAAGACTTACTCGTAGGAGATAGGATTTATCACGCCACACCCAATGAGAAGATATCTTATTGGAAAACGCAGCATAATCCAATGAAAGATCCCATGGATACGATGGACGAAGGCCCTATTGCTTGGGCTGTTCGCACTTATCAACATAATGGTTTAGTAGTCGAATCTATAAAAAGAATAGATCGTTCTGAGTATTATCCCAGCACACGTCCTGCGCCACTACGTGTGTATAATCTGAGTTGTGCTCCATACAACACATACTTAATTGATAATATGTATGTGCATAACTGTGACACACCCTATACCTGGGATGTTAGGTCTGGGCATGATGAAGCCGCCAGTGATATCCTCAAGCGCGTGCAGGATAAGCAATGTAATCTAGTCGTCCTAACGGGCGGCGAACCTATGCTACAATGGAAACGGAAGGACATGCATTGGTTAATGCGAGCCTTCTCATCTAATGACATTCAAGTCCAGGTGGAGACGAATGGGACAATCATTCCCTTACTACCAACATTCCCTGTTCTATTCACTGTCTCACCTAAGCTCAACTCTGCCGCCATCACTAACGAGTTCGATGCTCTACCGTGGGATGATTTGCAGCATTTAGGTGCGAACGTCCACTTTAAGTTCGTCGTCCGTGCTAACATGTTTAACAAGGACTTTCAAGAAGTCATAATTCTCACTCACAAGTATAATCTGACCAAAAATATTTGGATTATGCTTGAAGGCAAGACTAAGCAAGATCAATTACAGGCCATGAAACCTGAGCTAATTGATATGATCATCAACCATGGTTTCAACTTCGCTCCACGAGTACACACACTTGTCTGGGGCGACCAAAGAGGAAAGTAGTCTTATGAAGACCCTAACTATTGAACTACCGACAGAGCGACTCTTTAGCACCATTTCAGATTGCTTGATTTCTTCCCTTGAAGATGATTACATCACAGAGACTTTAGGTGAAGATGCTATAGCTTCAATCTGGAAGCTGGTTACCCGCAGTATTCTAGAATCACCTAAACTTATTGAAACACTGGCAGAAGGAATTACAGAGCAACTTAAGTCTGAAATTGAGGAAATGAGTATTGATGATATCGACTCTAACTTTATGGATGGTGCTCTGCAGAAAGCTATTATTGATAGATTAGATAAACGATCTATTGATCGTCTCATTACTCGGGCTGAACAAGCCTTGGATAATATGCCTCCTCAGGAACTATTGCTCGTCTTTGGCAAGGATATTCTGGAGGCAGAGCTACGTTCCGCTATTAAGCAGCATGGGGTGGATATTTTAGTGGATTGCGCCCTTGCGCTACTAAAATGATTGTTTGTGACGGCATCGAAATCTCCGAGACTGCCATTCTTCGCTTAGCTGTGGCCTATGCCCTGGGCATCCCTTATAGCACGGATATTTCTGATAAAGCGCTTCGTGAAGTTAAGTTACGCCTCTTGAATGATCGTTATCAAGTGGGAGAGGGTCGTTGGTATTTTATGGAGCGTGATTCAGAGGAAGTCGACCCCGATCTGATCATTAAGTAGATTGGTTTGATGGTGCTTAATACTAGCCGTATTTTATAGTTACTAGGAGTCGTTATGTCCGTTATTAGACAAGGTATTCCAGTAAAGCCAAAAGTAAAGAAAGAGGGCGTACAGGGTACCTTAATGGTGGCCCCCATTGATATTAAGATCAGGCATGCAACGCTTGAGATTACTTCGAAGACGGAAAAGAAGAACTAATGGCCTGTTGTCGTGGAAATCGGAAGATTCAGCCATCTATTCCTAATACCGTCTGCCAGTTGCTGATAAATAGAGGAGCTAATCTACCTATACTAATTACAAATGGCAACGTTTTCATGGACCTCGGTTCTCGCAGGATTATGCTATTTGAGGCCGAGGAAATTTATAATTGTAAAGGGCGGACAGTGCAGAGAATTGCTGCACTACGCCCTAAACTAAGCTTGGCACAAGGCCAAGGTTTTCAACTATCAACAGTTTCTCGTAAATCTACCCTTTTAAACTTAGAGCAAGCCGTCTTATTGTTTTTATCCTAGCAGGAGAACTTGTGCGACCATTTAGTTTCTTCAATCTCATTGCAAAACAATTTAGCTACTTCGTTGGGGCGCGTTAATACCCTGGGAGGCAGATATGCGTGGTGACTCCATTGGGCGGCATCTCTTGGTAGATGCTTTTTGTAACAATATAGAGCTTCTAGATAGTGCAGAGGGTCTACGACAGCTTCTCAATGAGTTGGTGCTTGCCGTAGATATGAAGCTTCTGTTACCAGCACAGACTATTAGGGTCGAATTGCAGCCTAATAAAATAGATAGTGACCAGGATGATGGTGGTATTACAGGCTTCGCTATTCTAAGCACTTCGCATATTTCAGTGCATACATGGCCGCTCACAAAGCGATTTAGTTTCGATCTATTTTCCTGCCACGATTACGACTACGATAAGCTTCTGGCCTTTCTAGACACTGCGTTTGAGATAACAGGTAAGGTAGTTCATAATATCGTACGCGAATCCCCCTAGCCCTGTTCTGGGCAAATCCCATCTTGTAAAAGTATTATGGAGGTGCATATGAAGATAGGTGTCGATCTGCATGGGGTTTTGACCCATATGCCAGAGGTATTTAAACCCTTGATGCAGTTGTGGCAAGCGAATAGCATTGATGTTGCGATTATTTCTGGTGGTCCTAAGACAGATATGCTGCAGGAGTTAACTACCTTGGGTTACGTGGAAGGTATCCATTTTTCTGAGGCGTATTCCATTATTGACTGGCTTAAAACTGTTGGAATCGAAACATGGCAGGATAAGACAGGCAATTGGTGGGCTCCTGAAGATGATTGGTGGAGTGCTAAGGGATTTATTGTCGAGCAGCATGATATCGATCTTGTTATTGATGATTCAGTAGAGTACAAAGAGAATATGCCCTCGGGCACGGCCTTTATGTTACTATGTCAAGGCGTTAGTGGTGCAGCGCGATCTACGCGATCTCAATGCTCACCTCTACATAAGCAAGTTGACGTTTACCGCCAGAAGCTGATTGATGAACGTAAGTATGATCATTGGTCTAGCCAGAACGGCCACTATGCTTTGACAAAGGCTTTGAAATGGCTGGGCGAGATAATTCCCAAATAGATTGTTCCGGCGATGGCCTCTTAGGCAAAGAGCATACTTGGGAAGAGTGCATCGGCAGCCCAACTAAGCGCGTGCAGCGTTGTTCCCTCTGCGGATTAATTAGACAAGAGGATGCCATTGTGTTCGCAATCTGGCTGAAGCGTATGAATAAGCTTTGGATCAGGATGTCTCCGTGGGCACGCAAAAGGATTACACCAAAAGGATTACGTGATGATCGATCAGTTCAAAAACGAATACTATTGGGCATCTAATTTTGCCACAGTAATTGTATACTACGACGGAGAAGATTATCCTACCATTGAACATGCCTTCCAAGCGGCCAAGACGCTTGATCCAGTTGAGCGTCAGTATGTGCGTTCTGCAGGTTCTCCTGGCAAGGCTAAGCGCCGCGGTCGGAAAGTAACTCTACGTCCTGATTGGGAAGATGTTAAGTTTGAAATTATGCTGGATCTCAATCGGCAGAAGTATGCGCACGCCTCCTTTCAGCAGAAACTTCTGGCCACTGGAGATGAGGAGCTAGTTGAGGGGAATGATTGGGATGATGAAATTTGGGGCGTAGTCTTAGCTACAGGTAAGGGCCAGAATCTCATGGGGAAGATCCTCATGCAAATTCGACAAGAACTGCAGCATTGCACTGACCAAATCGAAAATGCCATGCTTCGCCAGTTTCTCACTCCCGAGGAGTTTGCGGCCTTTGATAGTCTAGCTGATACCGCTACACTAATGCTAAAACTTCCTACGCTCCATCCTATGGAGCGTGAAGAAGTTTGCCACGATATTCATAAACTTCAGATGAGGCTACTAGCACGACCTGGTCTTCGTGCCCTCGGCTGGCCAAAGGCAGATGATGAATAGTGAAGTCTATATCTCGATAGACATTGAGGCGGATGGGCCAATTCCCGGTCCCTATTCAATGCTTAATCTAGGTGCTGCCGCATTTAAGTATGGTCGAACTAAACCGATTGACATCTTTGATATCAACCTACAGGAGTTGCCTGGAGCAGATCAACATCCTGAGACAATGGCTTGGTGGCGAAAGCAGGATCCTAAGGTTTGGCAATCTATTCGTAAGAATCCAATAGACCCCAAAGTCGCTATGCAAAAGTTCGCTAATTGGGTCAAGAATCATCGTGGTTCACCAGTGATGGTAGTGTACCCTTGTTGGGACTTTGTATTTGTTCATTGGTACCTTATCAATTTCCTCGGTCGTAGTCCTTTTGGAATCTCTGCGCTTGACATCAAGTCTTTAGCCTGCGGTATTCTAGAAACAGATTTTCGTAAAACTACAAAGAGAACGATGCCAAAGGCTTGGCATAAGGGAGCACCTAGACACACTCATCGTGGTGTGGATGATGCCATCGGACAAGGTGTTTTGTTAGCTAATATTCAGGGGCGTAATTATGATAGAAATGAAGACGAAGATAATTCAACAGGAAGTTGAAATTGCTGAGGAGTCTTTTATCATCTGTAATAAGTGTGGTCGTCGCACACAAGTTGTACCTAACAAGATGGAAGATACATTAGAGGCACAGGAATATTTATTTCTTGAAGTATGTGGGGGCTACGCCTCTATTTGGCCGGGAGATATGGCTACGGCGACTTGCCATATCTGTCAGTATTGCGTCAAAGAGTTTGCCGACAGTTTCAAAATACCTGCGGAGATTAATTAATGCGCTATACGCATAGGCAGAAGGACACCTCTGCCTGTTTAACTTGTCCACTGCGCAACGCTAAGCATGTTAATTCTTGGTACGTTCCCACCGAAATTACGGAAGTCAATGATCGTGTTGATATTCTGTTTATAGGAGAAGGTCCAGGTAAGACTGAAGATGCTCAGTGCATGCCGTTTGTGGGAGCTAGCGGGCAATTACTGCGTAAGTTAATTAGGCATGCTTTTGGTGATTTAGATGTGGGTATTGCTTTTAGTTATATTGTTCGTTGTAATTCATGCGATGCCCACGGCAATAATAGAGCACCAAACGAAGATGAGATTAAGTGTTGTCGGGGATATATCGAACAAGACATTATTGATATCAATCCCAAAGCAATCGTCCTACTTGGTGGGACTTCGATGTGGACCTTCTTTGAAGGCGATCAGTTCGTTACGGTAGGTAGTGCACGAGGCAATGCACATGAAATTGAGATTCAGGGTAAGACCTTCCCCGTAATAGTTACATATCATCCTGTAGCTGCCTTACGCAACCCCAACCTGAATACTTTGCTACAGGAAGATTTTAACAAAGCACTTAAGGTAGCGCATAATGAGGTAGATAATCGCTCAGGTCGTCCTGGTAAGCATACAATTTTGATGACTATGCCGGAGGTCTTAGATTTCTATGACTTCCTTCAAAATGATGCGAAGGGTATTGTTACCTTTGATACGGAAACAAAGAATCTAAATAAGCGTTACGACAATCAGTTAGTGACGATGCAGTTTGGTAATGATGCTATGATAGGGTACGTCGTGCCTTACATGCATCGAGAAGCTCCATGGTCAATTGAACAATTTCAAAAGATTAAGCAGCGTACCGCTCGACTTTTCACCGAGCCTGTTAACTTCGATCGTTGGGTAGCGCATAACGCACAGTTCGACCTTTGTCAGGTCAAGCGAGATGTAGGAGTCTGGATTCGCAGCAAGCCCATCGTTGATACTATGGTAATGGCTTACCTGCTTAATGAGAATCGCTTGGCCCTTAAACAGGAACTTCAGGGCAAAGTTTGGAGCTTGAAAGGACTAGCCTACGAATACCTTGGTTTTGTGCACTATCGAGACGAGGATTTAGCAGTTCGTAGTGCCGGTGACCTATGGAAGCTCCCTCTTCAACAGTTGGGTGATTATGGCGCAATGGATGCTTATGTCACCTGGCGACTATATCAAAATCTAATGGAGCGCGCGGAGCAACAGAAATATCAAAAGAAGATTATCAATCTGGCAGAAAATCTATTTGGTCGTGCTGCTCTAATGTTTGCTGCCTTAGAAATGAATGGCATGATGATTGATATGGATCATCTTAGGGTGCTCCGTAGTCCTGATTCTCCCATTCGTTCACGTATGCAAGAGATTATTCTGCAACTAAACGATATGCCTTCGGTTAAGAAGGCCAATAAAGCTATTACGGATAAGAGTTCCTGTGGAATGGTTCCAATCTTTGGTGAGCCTTGGGAATTTGATATAGGCAAACGGGATCATCTAAAAGAACTATTCTTTGAAGTCTTGGGAGTCGAACCAATTGTGATAGGGCCCACCGGACCCAAGATGGATAAGAGCTTCCTGAAGGTTTATGCCAAATATGATGCAGCTGAGGAACCTACCAATGAAGCGGGATTAATCAAAGAGTTCCGTGAGATGCAGAAGCTAGATAGTTCTTATACCAATCAGATCTTTGAATTCGTCCGACCTGGTGGTAGTTCTGATTGTAAGGATGGTCGTGTTAGACCTAGTTTTGGTTTGACCAATACCGTAACAGGTCGTCCTTCTTGCAACGGCCCAAATTTACAGCAAATCCCGCGCGGAGACAACCCCGCGAAGAAGTCCATCAAGAACATGTTCTCATCTGAGCCAGGTACGTGTCTGGTCCAGCTGGACTATTCCACAAATGAGATAAGATGGCTTTGCCTGGTTGCTAAGGACCCTGCTCTGGCCAAAGCATTTAATGCGGGTAAACTCCTGCGAGATACATATCGTAAGAATCCTACACCAGAGATGCGCGATAAAGCTCAGTTTGAGGGAGACTTGCATAGACAGACGGCCTCTACCTTCTTTGGCGTCCATCCCAGTAAAGTTACTTACCATCAACGTAACGCAGCAAAGTCAATTGTATTTGGTCTGATCTATGGCAGACATTACGCCAGCATTGCAGATCAGATTGGTGTAACAAAGCAGGAGAGTAAGAATCTTTGTGAGCAGTTCTTTGCGCAGTTCCCCAAGTCTGCACAATGGCTAGAGTTCATTCAGAAGTTCGCGGAAGCTCGACACTTCGTGGAATCTCCGATTGGCCGGCGGCGCAGGCTAGAGGCTTTCATTGGTAGTGACAAAGGCCAGATTAACCAGGCACTACGGCAAGCTAGAAATAGTCCCATTCAGGGTGTAGCGTCTGATGCCTGCTTGTTGGGTGCTGCGGGCATGATAGAATATATTATCGATAATAATCTGGAAGATCGTTGGTTGGGCACTAATGTGGTGCATGATTCTTTTGTAGCTCAGATTCCTATTGAGGAAGTTTCGGATTATGTAAAGGTAGCAGAAGAGCAGTTCACTACGCAAGTAATGCGCTGTATGAACGATCACTGGGATATAGACTTTTTCATTCCACTAGAAGTTGATTTTGATATTGGTATACGCTGGGGTAATCTTCGCGGATGGGACTATACATCCGATAGATTGAACGAGATTCTTAATTGGGTAAAGGAAGAAGATCAGGCTAGGAGTTAGTTACCATGATGATGTACAGTCTTACAAATAATGACTTAGAAGCTAACGGTAATTCAATTAAAGATAAATTACTGACTTATCTAGCGGTCAATGGGCATATTCCCCCAAGTGACGCCGCCGAGTTATCAAAGCATTTAGCGGTTTTGCTCCGTAAGCCTTCTACGATCTCATCCGTGTGGCGCAAAATCCTTGGTAAAGAAAAGGCCGACAATCCGCGCTATATGATCGCTTGGGTTAGCGTCGATAACGAACCATTACCTACCAAAATTCCGTTGCCCATTGAAGACAAGTGACTATTTTTGTTATTGCTGTAATTGCCTGTGTCATTACGGCAGGATTGAGTGGATTCCTGTTGGGCAGGGGATATAGTACCCGTCGTAAATTAGAAGTTGAATTAGCTAACGTTAAGTCCCATGCGGAATATCTTGAGCGAAGAAGCGCCTCTTTGCTGGAGCAGCGCGACGATTACGCCAAGAAAGCCGCCAATCGGATCGCTTCTATGGTCAAAAAGCCAGCCCCAGTGATTTATGTAAAAGAAGGATAAGTTCAGTAGTTCAACAGAGGTTCGGAGGTTCAAAATTCAAATGTCAGTCTTAGCATCCGATGGCTACAAGTTTCGGATGGCCGAAGCTGGATGGCCGCTTCGCCAAGAAACCTTCTATTACACGCACCGTCGAGGTGGTCCACATTATCTGCCAATCGATGTCAAAAAGTACGTTCGGGATCTAATCCTCCAGATTAGTCCTACGGACGCTGATCTCGGATATTTGGCTGATAGTGGCTACCCCATGGGTGGCGGATTTGTTCGGGCACTAACTAGCACCCCCGATATGGTCAAAGTCGACACCCTTCCCAAGGGATCGTGGTTCTTTGACCGAGAGCCGGCCTTCTCCGTCACCGGCCCCTCCGCACTAGTTTCCTGGCTCGAGCCTCAGCTCTTGATGCTCAATTTTCGCATCCAGTATGCTACTGCATTACGCCTGAATCCGGATAGTGTTAAAGATATGCCCGCTACCTGTACTCAGCAGGCAGCGATTATGCGGGACTTGCAGGAAGAGGCCTTACTCGTCAAGTTCAAGATTGATGTCAAATCTGAAGCCTATTTCGAACATGTTTTATTTAAGGCTAGGAAGTTGGTGGGGATCGTCAAGGATCCTTCCCGCATCTTTGAGGTGGGAATGCGCGGCGTTTCCTGTATGGATGAGCATGAGCTTTGCTTGAGGGCCTGTAAGGCAGCGGGCATCTTTGGAACAAGCAACGTCTTTCTAGCGAAGAAGTTAAAGATGACTCCCATTGGCACGATGGGCCATGAGCATGTTCAGCGTTATGGTTCGGATCGTGCCGCCTTCTGGGCAATGGTCGATCGTACGGCGGGTGCGTCCAGCTTCCTGCTGGATACCTTTAGCACACTGGATTCAGGTATTCCCGCGGCCTATAAGATTATTCAACGCCAGCCTGAACGAAATCATTCGATTCGATTCGACTCGGGTGATAAACGCAGTCAGTACATCTATGCCGTGACCATGGCTCGCGGAATGAAAATCGAACCTCTTTACATTCTGGAAGATGGATTCGATGACGTCATGACGCAAGAGTTTGAGGAGCTTAGGAGTCTTCTCAAGGTGCCCGCCAACCAACAGTTCTACGGCTATGGTGGGTATTTGACAAGTTGGGATCAGCAGCCACTACAACGCAATGTCGTAGCTGCAGTCTACAAGGTCACTATCTCGGGTGATCAGCCGACGATGAAGTTCAGTGAAGGCAAAGATTTCATCCCTGGCATTCCTCTACTAGCGCGACCTGCTTCGCCACAGGGAAGCAAGATCATTGGACTAGTCTTTCAGCAGGGAGAAACCATTCCTTCGCACTTCATTCAAGTCACGGGTGTCGTTACCCCACATCACTACACTACACAAAACGTCAAGAATTTCGTGCCTGAACGTCCACAATATAGTGCAGAAACACAGAAATTGGTAGATGAGCTAAGGAGTCGTCGATGAGTCTTACAAGGAAAGAAGAAAATGCCAGTTCTTAATCTTGATGCGCTTAGCGTTAATCGTATTGATGCCATTCGTGAGTATCATCGCCAAGCTGGCATCTCCTGTGCCCAGCTAGATGTCTCCGGTGGTGTTGATTCCGCCGTAATGCTCAAATTACTGGTCCTAGCTTTGGGTCCTAAGAATGTGACTGCCGCTTATTCGAATATCAATTCTAGTGAGGAATCTCATCAGCGTGCGAAACTTGTGGCGCATAATTGCATGGTTGACTTGATCGATATCGATCTAACCGATATCTTCAATCAGTTAGTGACCACTATGGTTGCCAGTATGCATGAAGCGGGATTCAATGTCGATGAGATTGACGCCAGGCTGGAAGCTGATCCTACCATCTTGGGTTCAATGCGTTCCTGTCTTCGTGCTCCGATAGGACGCGGATTCAATCGTTTGTCTGGCGGGGGCATTCGTCACGGCACAGGCAATGAGTGTGAGGATCGTTGGCTTCGCTTCTATCAGAAGGGTGGCGATGGCGAGGTTGATACTAATCCATTAGGTATGCTAAGCAAGGGTGAGGTCTATCAGTTAGCCTGGTATCTTAACCTTCCCTCTATTCTTATTAGTGCCAAGCCTACGCCCGATCTGTGGGGCGCGGGCAATACGCACAACGATGAAGACGAACTCCTTTCATGGACGGGAGCTAACTTCACTTATAGTAGGATTGATTTGGATTCTGGCGAGTACTCATGTATTGGGACGATTGAAAGGGTTAGCCGTTATTTAGATTACCATGGAATTTATCCTCATCCATTATTTGATGACCTCTCAACAGAGGATGATCTTAAGTTCATGTTTATTAATGCCTATGCTAGTCCTTCCTTCCAGCATATTCCGGAAGATGAAGTGCGTACCCTGCTGCTAGCAGCCCGCAAGGTTGAGCACATTACGCGACACAAAGAAAACCCCAACATTCCCGAGCTGGGCGATCGTAATGCCTTGCTGCGAGAGAAAATCCTCACAAACAATCTCTAGAGTGGAGAAACAGTCTTATGCTAAACATCCAGCTTCTGATTATTGATCCGCAGGTTGATTTCTGCGATCCCAATAAAGGCTCACTGCATGTGGGCGGAGCCGATGCTGATATGGACCGCGCCGCAGCAATGATTAATCGTCTGCGCGGTAAGATCGCGGATATCCACGTGACCATGGATTCCCATCGCCTGGTTGACATTTCTCACCCCATTTGGTGGAAGGACTCTGCAGGTAATCATCCCACGCCCTTCTCCATCATTAGCGCCCAAGAAGTCGAACAGGGTATCTGGACTACGACCAAGCCGGGGGCATATTCCCGCTCGCTGGAGTATCTCCGGGCGCTGGAAGCTACCAATCGTTACCCTCATTGCATCTGGCCTCCTCACTGCCTGATCGGCAGTAATGGTCATAAGATCTGGCCCGTTCTCTTTGAAGCCCTACAGGGTTGGGAAGAAGAGCGCTTCGCCATGGTTGATTATGTGACCAAGGGCAGCAATTGCTGGACTGAGCACTTCTCGGGTGTGCAGGCGGAAGTTCCCGATCCTGATGATATCGAGACTCAGATCAATACCAAGCTGATCAACACCATTGAGAAGGCCGATCTTATCTTGGCCTTGGGCGAGGCTGGCTCGCACTGTCTGGCCAACACCATGCGCGACATTGTCGCCAACTTCACCGATCCCGAATACATCAAGAAGGTTCATTGGGTGACGGACGCCACCAGCCCCGTGGGCGGATTTGAATCCCTTCAGGACGATGTCCTTCGCGACTTGACCAAGCTGGGAATGCAGACGACCACTACGGTTGATTTCCTGCGCTAGGAGAAAAAGATGCCACTGTTTGATGATATGTTGGAAGATCACTCGATCGACGGATCTAGTTATGGGTACTCGGCCACTCGTGTAGAGGATGCGGTTGAGGCTGCTACTGAATATACTATTGTTGGTATTACTTGCGATTGCAGCGGAAGCGTTTGGAGTTTCCGTGATGGTATTGAAGCCTGTGTTAAGGAAATTGTCAAGTCCTGCCGGCACTCGCCGCGGTCCGACAATCTAATGCTGCGCCTAACTACCTTCGACAGTCGGCTGTCCGAGTTCCATGGCTTCAAGCCGCTGGGCCAGTGTAATGTCGATGATTACAATGATGCTATTAAGGGTGGCGGTGCAACGGCACTGTTCGACGCTGCGCATAATATGATTGAGTCGGTTACTCGATACGGTAAGTCGCTGTACGACAGTGATTGTGACGTCAATGCAATTGTATTTGTTATTACTGATGGAGATGATAACGTCTCGACGATGACCGCGAATAGCGTTAATCAGGCTATCTCGCGGTCACTGCAGAGCGAGTCCCTGGAATCCATTCTTCCTATTTTGGTTGGAGTTAATATTACTGATCCTTCGATCTCGCGGTATCTGAAGGACTTCCAGCAGACAGCTGGATTTGCTAAGTACATTGAATTAGACAATGCCTCCGAGACCACCTTGGCTAAGCTGGCCGACTTCATCTCGAAGAGCATTTCGATGCAGTCTCAGAGCCTGGGGACCGGTGGTCCTTCGGCCGTCTTGGACTTCTAAATTGCCGGTAGAGAGCCTTACGCCTAGCAGAGAGCTACGTAAGGCTCTCTACCATTTTTGTTGGTGCATAGGATCTCCTTGCATGCAATGTGCAACTTGCTATTACTACACTATACGATATTGTCGTCTTTGGGCTCTTGTAACAAGTATGCGTGTTTGTAAGAAGTGGAGAGAAAATGCAAGATGATTCTTACTTTGCGATTGGCAGTACACACCAAGTCTGTGAAGATTATGCTTTGTCAGGAAGTTTCGGTGATAAATATTACGCTATCGTTTGCGATGGTTGCTCCTCTTCTCCACTAACAGATGTGGGAGCTCGTATCTTAGCACATACCGCGCGTAATACTATCGCAAAACGTTCTGCTGAAGATATTGTTGAGAAGTCTTCGGAGGTTATTGGGCAGATTATCTGGCAAGCAGTTTCTACTGTGCGACAGCTACAGCTGCCTTCGACTTGCTTGGATGCTACATTGTTGATGGCCGTAACGGATGAGGAGAAAGTTCACATCTTTCTGGCAGGGGATGGGCAAGCAGTCATTCGAAACCGGGATGGGCGTGTGGAGATTGTGCGTACTCACTATCATCAAGGCGCTCCTGCTTATTTGAACTACTTAACAGACCCCAAACGAAAGCAATTATACAAAGATACTTTTGATAGAGGTAAAGCCGATCTTTCGTGGAGCGTTTTACAGCAGAAAGAATCTTTGTATCCCGATGCTCATCTTACTGGAGTAGGACCCTTCTGCTTCTCCCTCAGCATTAAGGACTGGGACTTGGTTCTATTGATGTCTGATGGGGTTGAGCAATTTCAACGACCCGATGAAGGCTATAATTACACAAAAGACGAAGATGTTGAAGCCGATGATGTTGTCAGCGCCCTTCTTCAATTCAAGGGCTACCGCGGGGAGTTTATTACAAGGCGTTGTAAGCGACAGCTAAAGCAGTGGCATAAGTTGGGGTGGCAACATCGAGACGACTTCTCGGTTGCTGGTATTTATCTAGGGACGACCAATGCAAGTAGTAGTTAAATGCCAGGGAAAAGTTAACCTGACCAAACGAGACTTTGTTGGTCAAGGCGGTGAAGGATCTGTCTACGCCAAAGGAGCAACCGCATACAAGATTTATACTGATCCTACACAAATGATTCCTGAGGGCAAGATTACAGAACTTGGGGCTATTACCGAGCCCAATATTATCAAACCCGATAAAGTTATCACAAATACTCACGGTAAACTCCTGGGCTATACCATGCGATATCTACAGGATGCAGATGCCCTTTGTCGACTGTTTACTCGAACGTTCCGCGATAAGCACAATGTCACGCCAAAGATGATGCTTGATCTAGTCCGTAAGATGCAAGCCGGTATAGCACATGTACATAGCAAGAACATTTTGGTAGTCGACCTCAATGAAATGAATTTCATGGTTAGCAATACGTTTGATGATGTTTATTTCATTGATGTTGACAGTTATAAGACTGCCCATTATCCTCCCACGGCCTTAATGGATAATATTCGTGATAGGCATTCCCCTCCTAATGAGTTCACACAGCTGACAGATTGGTTCTCGTTTGCGGTAGTCTCTTGTAAGATGTTCCTTGGCATTCATCCTTACAAGGGCCGGCATTCGGTCAAGGGTCTTGATGATCGGATGCAGCAGAACATCTCAATCTTTAATCCTGCCGTTAGCGTTCCCAAGGCATGTTATCCATTTAATAGCATTCCCGATGTATACCGTCAATGGTACATCGCGGTATTAGAACAGGGCAAGCGTCTTACTCCACCACAAGATTTACATGCTGTGATCATTCTTCCGACGACAGCTACACCTATAGCGGTTGCCGTGGCTTTGAAAGTGCAAGAACTAGGTCATCCTTTCGATAGTGACATTATCGATTGTCATAGTAGCCATGGATGCGTTGTAATACAAACTCAACGAAGTGTTTATGTTGATGGTCGTATCATTGGTAATCGTAAGGGATACTCTGCGATAGGGTTCACGCCTGAGCGTAACCACGCCGTGGTAGCTACTGTCGATAATGGTATGCTAACGTTGTATAATGCTTCTGTCCGACAGTCGATTGCTTTGAGTATGTCGGCCCAAGTTGTGCGTTCTGATGGGGAGAATATCTACTTCAAGCATCGTGATAAAATTATGCTTGTCAATTTTCAGGAATTTGGCGGAAAGACGGTCCCTTCGGCTCGTGTAGTTGCCAATGTCATGGAATATGCCTGCCAGCTATATGATGGATGTGCTATTCAGAATCTGCTGGGCTCGTTGTATGTGTCTATCCTACGGGGCACGTCCCATTATCAAGTCAGGTTCCCCAATCTAGATGGATATCGTATTATTGATGCACGCTCCCAGAAGAATGTATTAATGGTAGCTGGACAGAAAACGGGCAGGCTTGATCGTTTTGTTTTTCGATTTGATGATACTTTTAAGAGCTACGACGTCCGTAAAGTAGAAGATGTGACTTATGCGGATCTAAACTTTGCCGTCTTGGATAGCGGAGTTTGTGTGCATTTGACGCATGAAGAAAAACTTGAACTGTTCTCTTCGAAAAAGGACTCGCAAAGCCTTAAGTCGGTGGAGGATCCTATCCTTGGTGGGGATATGACCTTACATCGATATAATGGAGCATTAGCCTTTAGTCGAGGAAGTAAACTCTATCGATTGACAATGAAGTAATGTATCAGTTTTGGCGAATGCAAGTCTTATGGCTGCGTGCCTTAATACTCCGCATATTAAAACGCGATAAAGATTGGTGTGTAGGTGTTCCAAGATTTTCCCAGCGATCTCAATATCGATTAACCACATGGGATGGTGTCGTCTATGAACGAATTAAAGCCGTGCAGGGCGAATTCAAGTTATCCTATCTTTCCATGAATCATATTATTTTCTACGATCTCGATGGTAATAAGCTAGATGAGGATCGCTTTGTAATTTTTAGGCATACCGGCAATGTAAAAATAATCAAATCTCTAGATAACTTAAGTCACATAGATGTTTCGTATGGGAGAAGATAATGATCAAATTAACTTTCTTGGGCACCGGAGGTGCCTTCTCAGACTTCCGCGTCAATTATCATACCAATGCCTTATTGCACACAAAGCAGGGCTACGTAATGATCGACTGCGGACCAACTGCACCGCAGGCATTGAAGGAGCTAGGTATCAAGCCTTGGGAGATTCGTTCTATTATTCTTACACATCTGCACGGAGATCATATCGGTGGTATTGAGCAATTAGCTTGGGAACGTTTCTATTTGGGTGAGGGCACTCCGGGTTTTCTGGATACCAAAATCTACGCGGCCCCCGAGGTACTGCAGCCTCTACGTGGAATCCTAGAACCTTGCCTGGATGAATATACTCGCTCGGACGGAAGCTGTCGTCATGGTGGCTACGATAGACTTATTACGGAGCTTCCATTATACTCTGAGATGATGGAGGCGTTTACCTCGCCCGAGGGATTGATGTTTCGCCTACACCTTACTAAGGTTTCGCATGTAGAAGATGTGAATAATGGCGTAAATAAACCATCATATGGCCTGATCATCCAACAAGGGAATTCTCGCATCTTTTATAGTGGGGATTGCATCTTCGACGCTAGCACATTTGTGCAAGATTCCAGCGTGATATTCCATGATTGCTCTTTTGGGGCCAAGTATCCTGGTACTGTGCATACCCATTACTCAGCTTTGAGGGATCTACCCGCAGATATCCGCAAAAAGATTGTTTTGATGCACTATACCGCGGTTCCCAAGGATATTAGCCCCGAACAAGAAGGTTTCCGGGTAGCCAAGCGCTTTGATACATGGATGATCGATGATTCGGGCATTTCCATGCAGCCTTTTGCTAAGCCTCTCTTGTAAAGAACTTTAGTTATATCCGTAAATAGAATATAGATGTGGTCAGGAAGGTAAACCCACTTTACGCCACATGCTTCGAACTTCAGCCCTTGGGTAACATAACCAAACCTACCACGAAAGTGTGGGGCACGGTTCACGGGCGAAGCGGGGAAACGTACCGGTCGGCGGTTTGAGTCAGGATCACCCCACTGACTGCACTTAGACCAAAACAGTCCCTTTAATTGGAGAATAGCATGGGATCTCTGTCTTTTGCCCTTAAGCCTGCCTTCACAAAAATCAGCTACAAGCAGGCACATAATCTCGACGCAATTATTTACTTCAAAGCGCCTGCCGTTGACGCGGTTAAACGCACCCCGCTACACCTCATCGCTTCAGTCGACGTTTCCGGTTCCATGGGTGGCGAAAAGATCGAAATGGTCAAGCGTTCATTAGCCAAGCTAGTTGAGCATTTGACTGAAGAAGATTACTTTGGTATCGTCGCTTTCACTACAGATGTTCAAACCATCTGCCGACCGGCCTTTATGACCACTGAGAATAAGAACACTTTCCAGCAAGCTATCGCTAAATTGACTGCGCAATCCATGACCAACTTCTCCGGAGGGCTCGTACAAGCCCTGCGTCTACTTAATGACGATCCTCTGGATAAGCAGTGCATTCGCCGCGTGATTATGTTCACGGATGGGCATCCTACATGCGGGGTGCGGGATATCGAAGGTATTACGAGATTAGGTAAGGAACATTTGGGCATGGGTTCCGTTACTTGCTTCGGTTACGGATCGGACCATGATCCAGAGCTACTGAATACCCTATCTGCCCAAGCCAATGGCAACTTCTATTACGGCGAAACCCCCGATAAGATCATGGAAAGCTTTGCTGCTGAGTTAGGTGGATTGATTACCTCAGCCGCTCAGCTCCTCAAGTTCCGCCTACTTCCTTCCCAAGGAGTTAAGATCAATGAGATCTACAACGATATGACTGTCTCCGAGGATGATGGTAAGATCGTTGCAGAAATCGGCGATGTTCTAGCAGAGAGCGAAGTAGCGGTAGCTTTTAGTTTGAAGGTAGACGCACGTAACAAAGCATTTCCACGAGCAACAACTATTCTTCGCTGCGAAGTGGAATATCTTGATCTAGCTACCAGCAAAACGATCACCGAAGATCTACAGCTTCGAGTGGAGTTTGTCAAACCAGAGGATGTCGATACCAAAATTGATCCTGAGGTCGATAAGCATGTTATGCTGCAGAAGTCAGTTCAGGTAGAGTTACGAGCGCGGCATTTGGCTGATCAAGGCGACTATAAAGGTGCCAATATAGCCATGCTTAATTTCGTAGCGGAATCAGCATTAGCGGGACATCAAGAGCTTTCCGAAGATATTGCAAGAAGTGCTGTGAATTATTCCTCTTCCGCATGCTACCTGGGTGGTGGTCGGCATTCCAATGTTGCTCATGTGAGGGCTAAGTCTCTTGGTCGTGGAACGGGACAACTGGTCTATGGCTCAAGCTACACCAGCGCGCAGTCCGATATGGCCAGTAGTTGGACTTCAACTCCTGATCCTGCCCCGGCCAACCCAAGCCTTAGTGATGATGCTGTAGAGGCTATTCTTGATAGCGTCAGCGAACTTCGCGATGATGGCAAGGAAGCTTCGTCATACATCAAAAGCCGTAAGGGGTGGTAAGATGCACCAGATAATTACCACTATGACTACTTGCTATCCATATACCACTAGTTACTACGACTATCATTGTTGTTGCTGGGGATGTGGACGTTGCCGGCCTTGCCGGCCTTGCCGACCGCAGCCATATATTCCGTATCCTCCGTACAGTCCTCCTGCTTTGCCTCAACCGGTAAAGGTAATTGAGAAGGTCATTATTAAGGAAAGGGTCAAAATAGTTAAGGAGCACGGTCCGCTCGTCAAGCAAAGACGCGGCTGGTAAGTGTTTTTTCAGGTGTGCCATCTTCGCGGCTGGATGGCGGGTTAGGGTGGGTAAGGAGATATTATGTCTTGGTTGACAGCAGCTAAATTGGTTTCTCTTCGCAGTAAATTATGGACCAATCTTGAGTCGCGTAAGAAAGATAATACAATTGTAGTTGAGCCAGATGAGCTACATGCAATACGTTTCTTACTGGGAGATGTCTTTGATTTCGATTTTCGTTATATTGAAGAATTTGGCGGAATAGCCGGTCTTTTATATGGTATGATCGTTGTCGTGAAATGGCCATCCACATAGGCGTGTAGCTCAGTGGGAGAGCGCCTGCCTTACAAGCAGGAAGTCGCTGGTTCGAACCCAGTCACGCCTAAACTTTTAGTCTTATGTCTAAACATCAACATCAATGGTCCCGCTTGATTAGTGTACCATATATCTCTCTTTGGAGTTGTCCTTGCGAGCAACGGGCGTACGTACATGCTGCATCAGACGATCCCTATAAACCCTATAAAATTACAACTCCTTGGCGTAGTACCGAATGCTGGACCGCTATTTCTCCCTCGAAAATAGAACTGGGTCTCAATTTTTGCTACCTACAATTCTCTCAGGATGATACTGATTTTACGTTATTGAAAACGTACAGTCAACTCTGCGACGATTTTAAGCTATCCCTGCATATCTTTTTGCGGGAAAACCAATTCCATGTGTTTTGGTTACCTCTAGAAGCAACAATTACCAAGGAGAAGAAGTGAAGACTCTGATTAAAACGGCTGTGCTAAAAGAAGCGCTTCGCACGGTGCAGGTCTTAACGGCTAAGAGTGTCATTAGTGCTCCCACAGGAACGGATTGCCTAATCACCGCGACCGATACTGGGGCAACACTGGAAATGGGTATGCAAGGTGTGTACGCCAAGATTGACCTAGATGCACAGACGGAAGAGCCTGGTGAGGTTTGTATTAATAGTTCCTATTTAGCAGGACTTCGCCTTAGTAGTGCTGTAACATTGATTAAGTTTACTACAGGCAGGCATGTTTTCCTTAAGTGTGGCGGTTTGACTGTCCAGGAGCTTGCCGTCAGTCAGAACATGGATAGGGTCAAAAGCCAGCGTCCAGCTGAAGTTCCGACGACTATCAATATTCCTACGAAGCTTTTGGTGGAGGGTGTCAAGCTAATCGCCTTTCAGCCCACGGCCACCAATCAGAATCTAAGTGTAAAGCTACTTGTTGATCCAGACAAGGATAAGTTTTGCACATATACATCGGACTTCTCCTACCGTGGAGCCCTATATAAAAGGAGCTTTGATTGCGAGAAGGCATTCGATGTTGTTCTCCCCTTACAATTCATTTCAGCAGTCGTGAGTAGACTTTCTACCAAGGAAGCATCTATGGGAACTGATGGGAAAACATTTCGTATCACTACAGATAGTATTGATATTTATCATCCACTTAAGCAGGTCAAATTTCCAGATCTAGATGCCTTCGTCGATGGCCTTGATAGCAAAAAGGCTTCCTTGATTATGGACTTTGATACTGCGGGAGCTGCTAGTAGCATCGGTGAAGTTTCTTCGATTGTTACCGGTGCCTTGGGACTAGATGTTAAGTTAGAAATGACGGCTGATGATAGTGGTGAAGTTGGGATTCAAGTCAAGTCTTCAATTGGTAAGACTAATTCTACATTCAAGGCCAATATCACTAAAGGCAAGGTCGGTAATTTGAAGTTGAGTGCTAAGTATTTGTTGGACTTCTTGAACCTAGCATCGAAAGGGAGAGCTACATTGGAATCCTGGGATAAGCTACTGATCGTTAAAGGCAATAGTCATGAGTACTTGACCTATGTCATGCCTACAATCGTCAACTAATGATTAATGTTTGCGCCGATCCGCGAATAGGTGGTTTGGGAGGAACACGTTTCCCACGATGTCCCACTTGTAATAGCTTTATTAAGATCATTACTGCTAATGCGGAAGTTGTAGGCGAAACAATCACATTAGATTGTGAAAATTGTAAAAAGCGAGTCACGACTGCCTTGCCACGTATCTACACAATGGAACCGACGGATGTGTGCACCATCAAAGCCAGTGACCCAGCAAATAGTGCGTATCGACGAATTGGCAAAAAGAAGCAGAAGCTGTGGTTGTTTAAAACTGTAGAGGGGGCTAGTGTTTTAGTACCCAAGTCGGTGTTTGATCAGCTTGTGTCAATGCTATGGAACCGACAGTTTAAGCCCAGTGACTATCTAAGTGTCCGTTGTAAAGGTGAGCCCAGTAATCGTTACCGCTACTTTAGTGTGCATACTCTAAACAAACATCCATTTATCAAATGCCCCGACTGCAAGGGAACTGGTAAAGCCTGGTGCGTAGGAACACCCCATGGACATAATCCCAGTTGTCCTGTCTGTAATGGAGATGGTGCAACACCAGACGAGCGATATTTCATTAAGGGCGCTAAGTGTACTCCTAGTACAGAAATAGTTAGCGCCTCGCCCACCCAAACTATTTCTCGGGTCCCAGATGCTAAAGATTTGGTTGTGAGTTATTAATCATTGTCATTATAACTTGGCCTCGAAAGGATGAAAATGATGGGATTAGTTGAGGCATTACGTCAATTACATGGCGTTGAGTTGGCTGAGGTGGATTGGACTTATGTTTTCATGGAACTACGTAATCTTGTAGATGATAACACTATGGCCTTAAGTGTACTTGAGGACATGGAAATATCCTTACTTAAATCAGGAAAGGCGCTTGAATTTGAGGAGAAGTTTCTACTTGCCCAAGAGAAGATAGAAGATTTTACGGATGAACTTACCGAGCTACAAGAAACTATAGATGAATTATCCGCAGAGAATAACTTACTCCGAGAAGCTGTAGATGATGTGTAAGGATATAGCAGAGTTGGCTCTAGAGATAGAGACGCATAATGTTACGGATTATAGTTGCGATAAAGGCAAAGAGTATTGCCGTGATTTGCCTTTTATATTAGAGCGTTTACGTGATATAATGGTAGATGCTGGATATGTTACTGCTGCAATAACTTTAAGACAGTGGGCTCGGGCATACGAGGATGTGGTTAGTCGTACCGTGTGGTATGACTGCGCAGATCGTCCTCAGCGAATCGATAATGAAAATAGTTATGCTGCCGTGGTCACAGAAATATGCGATGACACTATCTGTCTCGAGTATTCTAGTGTTAGTGTATACGCATCACATAAACCCCAGTTTGGAGTAGGTACTCCTAAGACAGGCAGGTTTGATCTACACTGTGCAGATTGTGGCAAGAAAATAGTTATTCATGAGTTACACCCTGACTACGATGATGGCGACGAAGATATACCATTCTAATGAGTAAAGCAATCTTATCAAATAGGCTCTACGTTCCTACCGAAGATGTCAGTCCAGATATGCGTATTGGATATACCCATATCTTGACTTACTTTCCCAATAGTGAGGACGAATACACAGAAGAAGTATTAGCCTTTCGGGAGTTCGATGGTTACGTAGGTTTTCATCGCGGTGATCTTATCAAGATGAATCAATACTTTGGGCATCTTGATATTGAGGATCAGCGCTCTATTGCTCCTGCAGACTTTGGCTTTGCCTTTAAGGACGGGATCACTTTGTATCCCGAACAACTTGAAGTTATCAAGAAGTGGTCTCGCGCCGAGAGCGGAATAATTCGGGCTCCTACTGGTTGGGGTAAGACCGTAGCTTCCTTTGGTCTGGCTATGCGTCTCAAGCAACGTACATTAGTATTAGCGGATAGAGTAAAATTGCTTGAGCAGTGGGTGGAGTCCGCACATACCCTGACTAATGTGCAGGAATTAGAGCGAGCCGAGGGCAAGACTCTTATTGGGATGTGGAAACGAGAAGAGCCTTTCGATTTAATAACAATGTCAACCTTCCAGGGATTCTTTTCCAAAGGTGGTAAGGAGTCACTAAAAAAGTATCGAGATCATTTCGGGCTGATTATTGCGGAAGAAGCGGATACACTACCCGCAGAATGTGTTTCCGGCGTATTCAGTCAGTTCAATTCGTACTTCCGTTTGGGTATCTCCGCCGATGAAGAACGCAAAGATCGTTTGCATGTTCTGGCCTATGAGATTGTTGGATCTGTGGCAGCTGAGGGATTAATTCAGTCTTGGCCTTGTGAAGTAACTTTTATTCCTACGGATGTGGTCGTTCCTACTAATAGCTATTATCAGATGCCTTACGGCTACTCTCGTATCCTACGCTATCTAGCAAGACACGAAGAACGCAATGATTTAATCTGCAATCAGATTGCGGCAGATGTTAAAGCTGGATATAAGTGTTTGGTCTTGGTTGAGCGGCGTGAACATGTGACTATTTTGGAGAGCGAGCTTCGTAGTTTAGGTATCGATGTTAAGGGTACCATGGGTGGGGATGTTGGCTTCGATGATGTCAAGAAGGAAGCTAGTGCCGGTGACTTAGATGTAGTAGTGGCTACTAGCAAGCTAGTTCAGCGAGGCACTGATGTTCCCCGTTGGGATTGCTTGCATTTGACGATGCCAGCTAATAATAGGCAGCTAACCAAACAGCGTGCTGGTCGTATTAGACGACCGCATCCCGATAAGCATAAGCCGGCTTTAATTCGAGATTATGTAGACAAAGGGCATAAGTTTGTTTATGCTGCTAAAAGCACTCGCATGAGTACGTACAACGAACTAGATTTCACGGTGGCTACCCGTACAGGTCAAACCGCCGATGGTCTTAGCAAATGGATGAAGAATGATTGATAAGCTAGAAGAAATTTACGCGAGGCAGAAGGCTCTTTTTGATAAGGTCTGTGATAAGCAAGAGATTACTGATAACGAAGGGAGTATTTTAACTTCTGATTACATCTTCGAAGAGGCCACACAGGGAAAACTAGAATGCGGAGATTGTGAGTGGGAGCCAGCTCTAGGTCCCAATAATCTTCCCAATACTTGGTTAATCAAATCATTAGACGCCTTGGATGATGAATCTCGGGAGCTTCGTGCTGAGCTACTATGGAAATGGTGGAGCAAAGATAAACTCGATATTCAGAATATTCGGGTCGAGATTATTGATATGCTACATTTCTGGATGCAACTCTGTATCTTTTCGGGAATGACCCCCAAAGATATCCATCGTATCTATATGCAGAAGCATCAGGTTAATAAGGATCGTCAGGATCAGGGTTACTCCAAGGCAACCAAGACCGAAGACGATAATAAGGATATCAAATGAAAGAGACAGTTGCTACGGTAGTTGCTGAGATTGAAGCCGCAGAGAAAGCGGGGGATAACTTATGTCAACATGTTTGGGTTCGTGGGATAGGCTCCCCAGGAAAACCTGTTTATCTATGTTCTAAGTGCAACGAAGTGCATCATGGTGAGCCCGTTATTCCGATAACATTAACTGTTTCTTCAACAAGTTGGGGAGATAGTTCAACCTGGCAGATTCTCTCTTATTCTGCGCAGCCTAACCTCCAAGACGATATTCCTTCCGGTCCCACGGAAGAGGGTACGCATGGATCAATAGCTTGGGATAAAGATTACCTGTACGTCTGTATTGCTGAAAACACTTGGCGAAGGATCAAGTTAGATGACACCTGGTAAACTAATGCACTTGCGCGCAAAAGCTGGAGCTGCGCAGCGTTTGCGAAGTATCCCACCACAGATGCGAATCAATTATCATTGTAGGAAATTTCAGCAGGGTGACTCCGTTGTCAAGATAACTGAGCTAGACCTCCCGCCCGAAGAGGTGCCTGTTTATAAAGTAAAGCGTGTAGAAAATAAGGGGCATAAATTGATAATCGTTAATGAGTTTGATGTAGCAGAAACGATTGCTCCCGCCGATAGAATTAGTGGCAATGTAACTTTCTATTTGGTTAAGGTGGATTGATGCTACCCGATTTAGTAATCATTAAAGTAACTCCTACCCATATAGGTGCCGTGGTTATTAAGACACAAACTAAGCGGCTGGAGCTAGCTAGTCATTTTCGCGCGAAACGCACGGATAAGTCCAATCAGTTATTAGAAACATTGACTTATCTATTGCAAGATAGAGTTTTGATGGGCTTTGCTGATGAATCGTTGCCAGCTACAATTCGTGGATTATTCTTTCCTCACAAAGATCCAGCTCCTTTAGGCTACTTAGATCTTTGGTCCCTTGCTATTGTTAAGGGAATGCCTATAGAGTATAAAGAGCTATCGGACCTAGCTAAATTCGTAGATAGAAAAGTAAATGATCGTCTCTATGGGGACGCTTACTACGATGCCTTCGAACTAGCAATGTGTGCTCGCAAATTACTACATGTAAAATAAGGTTATGCATACTATACTAAAGTACCCGAGAACCAGGCATATTGAGGGTTCTCGTCTTCAACCGGGAGATGAAGATCTATCCCAGACGCCTTTTTCTATGCTAGAAGGAAAGTATTTAGTTGTAGAAGAGAAGATAGACGGTGCTAACTCAGGCATATCCTTCTCCACAGAGGGAGAGCTATTACTACAAAGTCGCGGGCATTTCCTAACGGGCGGATTACGTGAGCGACATTTCAATTTGCTTAAGACTTGGTCCGTTAGTAACAAGTATTGGTTATGGGAAGTTCTTGGCGATCGCTACATAATGTATGGCGAGTGGATGTATGCCAAGCATACCGTCTTCTATGATATGTTACCACATTACTTCCTGGAATTTGATATTTGGGATAAGCGAGAGCAGTACTTCTTATCTACGGCCTGGCGACAAGAGTTATTAGTAGGCCATCCCGTAGTATCGGTTCCTATTTTGTATAGTGGAACCACTTTGACAATAAATCAGTTGCATAAATTGGTGAAGCCCTCATTATACAAAAGTAGGGCCTGGAAAGACGTGTTACAGTCTGCCTCAATGCTAGTAGGATATGATCCCCAAGCCGCAATCAAAGAAACTAATCCTTCTGATTATGCAGAAGGCTTGTATATCAAAGTCGAGAATGATGATGAGACAGTCGATCGTTATAAGTGGGTACGACACGATTTTTTGACCAGTATTCTTGAATCAGAAACACATTGGCTGGATCGTACTATTATTCCCAATCGGTTAGCTCCTGGCATAGATATCTTCAATGCTTGATAATCATCCCTTATGGCAGCCAAGTGAAGACCTGACCGCTCTTAGCCAATTGCCGTGGGCGCAAGACATGGCAAATTGTCCACAGGACCCTAAATATCATGCGGAGGGTGATGTTTGGACACATACCCAGATGGTAGTGCGGGAGTTACTTAATTCCATTGTTTGGCAAATGTTGGAGGATATAGATCAACGCGTTCTATTCACTGCTGCGGTACTACATGATGTTGGTAAACCTGCCAGAACTCGTATGGAGAATGGTAAGTTAACTTCTCCAGGACATGGGGCAATGGGGGCATTAATTGCCCGCCGCATTCTCTGGGAAGCTGGTTTGCATTTTAATTTGCGGGAGCAAGTGGTTGGACTCATTCGATGGCACCAAATTCCCTACATCTTTCTTGAGCGCAGGAACCCCACGGAGCTAATTATTCTGGCTTCTCAGACGGCTCGTTGTGATCATTTGATGGAGTTGGCTACGGCAGACACAAAGGGCCGAAGTACAGAACTCTTCGCGGGTGCACTTGATTCTCTTAAACTATTTGAGGGAGAAGCCGATTCTTTAGATTGTTTGGATCAGCCATGGGCTTTTCAGTCTGATCATTCGCGCGTGAATCATTACTATCACGGAGGTAGTCCTTTTAGCATGGCCTGGGATATTGCGGATACAAACCCCGAACTAAGCTGTACTGTGACTTTAATGAGCGGTTTACCAGGAGCAGGAAAAGATACCTGGCTGGCTACCCAATCACTCCCTATTGTGTCCTTAGATGATATTCGAGTTTCGCTTAAGATCAAGCCAATAGCTAGACAAGGTCGAGTGGTGCAAGCAGCTAAAGAGGCTGCACGAGTTTATCTACGTGAACATCAAAGCTTTGCATGGAATGCTACCAACCTCAGTCGTGACACTCGCCTTAGCCTCGTTTCACTATTCTTGAACTACAAAGCGCATGTGCGAATTGTTTATATAGAAGCATCCGCCATAGATTTATGGAATCAGAATATTTCTCGCGCAGATGCAGTACCCCGAGCAGTTATTGAGAAATTGCTCAATCGCTGGGATGTACCCACACTGCCCGAGGCGCACGAAATAATCTATCAGGTTTGAGGTATACGGTGGCAGAAAAAAATAAAGAACTGCTGACATTCGACAATCTATTTTGTGAAGGAAAAGATCCCTTTGAAAATGTTGAATGGGATGAGAGAGATGCTGAAATCAAGGATAGTGGAGGCAATGTTGTCTTTTCCTTGAAAGATGTCGCTGTTCCCAAGTCTTGGTCCCAAATGGCCACTAATATTGTAGCCAACCAGTATTTTGCGGGGACTCCTGGGCATGAAAGTAGCGAAACCTCCGTAAGAGTCATGGTTGATCGCATCACAACAGCCATTAGCGACTGGGGCGTCAAAGGAAATTATTTCAACAAAAAGCAGGGAATAATATTCAAGAATGAGTTAGTTGCCATCCTATTGAATCAACGGGCATCTTTCAATAGTCCTGTTTGGTATAATGTTGGTGTTGAAGCCTCTCCGCAAAGTAGCGCCTGCTTCATCCAACCTGTTGAAGATTCAATGGAAGGTTTACTGGCTTTACAGCAGTCCGAGAGTATGTTGTTTAAGTGGGGTTCGGGTACCGGAACGAACCTATCGCCTCTACGTAGTTCTCGTGAATACGTATCCGGTGGTGGTTTAGCGAGTGGTCCTGTTTCTTTCATGTTGGGCTACGATGCCTGGGCAGGCGTAATTAAGAGCGGGGGCAAAACTCGCCGAGCTGCTAAGATGCAAATCTTAGATGCTGATCATCCTGACATCAAAGAGTTCATTCGCTGTAAGGTCGAAGCAGAAGAGCAGGCACACGCTCTCATTGAACAGGGCTACTCTGCAGAGTTCAATATTCCAGGTAATGCTTACGAACGAGTACCCTACCAAAATTCTAATACCTCTGTACGCGTCTCTGATGATTTTATGCGCATTGTGGAAACTGATGGAATCTGGACGACGCGTTTCCGTACAAATAAGGGTAAGGGCGATCCACCTAAGTATCGAGCCAAAGAATTATTCAAGGAGATTGCCGAGTCCACCTGGTTTTGCGGCGATCCTGGAATTCAATTCGATACAACCATTAATAACTGGCATACTTGTCCAAGTGCTGGGCGAATTAATGCCTCAAATCCATGCGTCGAGTTTATGTTCTTGGATAACTCTGCCTGCAACCTAGCTAGCATCAACTTGTTGAAGTTCTGGCAAGATGGCAAGCTAGACTCGCGGGCATTTTGTCATACAATTGATATCATCGTTACAGCTATGGAAATTTTGGTTGATAATGCTGGTTATCCAACAAAGCCCATTGGCCGAAATTCCAAGCGATTCCGTCCCTTAGGATTAGGCTATACTAATCTCGGTGCATATATGATGTCCTGCGGCTTGCCGTACGATAGTGATCGCGCAAGGACATATGCCTCAGCCATCACGGGATTGATGACGGCCGAGGGATATCTGCAGAGTGCTAAGATTGCCGGCGTGCTGAGTCCTTTTCCGGGATACAATCATAATGATATGATGACTATTATTCGTAAGCATGAAACCGAGATGGATCGTCATGCTGAAGAGGGTTGCGTATTATCCAGAGCAACAATCACACATGCCATCAATAAATGGAAGAAAGTTGTGGAACTAGGCGAAGAGTTCGGCTTCCGCAATGCTCAGGTTAGCTTACTTGCTCCAACGGGTACAATCTCTTTCATGATGGACTGTGATACTACAGGGATCGAACCGGATATCGCCTTGGTCAAGGTCAAGAAGTTGGTTGGCACGGGCATTCAGAAACTTGTTAATAACAGTGTACGTCGTGCTCTTAATACCTTGGGCTATTCCACGGAAGAGATTGATTCCATTCAGCAGTACATCCTAGAAAAGGGACATATTGAAGGTTGCCCCCAACTTCAAGAGAGTGACACGACAGTTTTTGATTGTGCTCTTAAAGCAGGCAATGGTCGCAGAATGATTGCACCACTAGGGCATATTCGCATGATGGCTGCCGTTCAGCCCTTTATTAGTGGAGCTATTTCCAAGACGGTCAATGTTCCGCGTGAAATAATAGCGGATGAGATAGCCAGCATTTATATGCAGGCTTGGAAGATGGGACTAAAAGCAATAGCCATTTATCGTGAGGGAAGTAAAAAGACACAGCCAATGAATACGGGAGCTGAAGAGGAAAGTTCTCCCGAGAAGCTAAAAGTTCGTCGAAAGCTTCCTTCCACATGCTTCGGTCCTCATCATCGTTTTCGGATTAATAATCATAAGGGCTACGTCATGGTTGGAGAGTTTGAGGATGGTAGTCCTGGCGAAATCTTTGTAGTAATGAGCAAGCAGGGATCGACAGTTAATGGATTAATGGATACAATCGCAACTTTGACTTCGATCTCTTTGCAATACGGAGTTCCTTTGGGTGTGCTTGTCGATAAGTTTGCACATGTTAGATTCGAACCTGCGGGCTGGACCGACGATGCCAATATCAAGATCGCCAAATCTATTACTGATTATATCTTTCGATGGCTAGGACACAGATATCTAACAAATGTTGAACATATAGGAGAACTAGAGCCAGATTTGGGTGATCAAGATCATGCGACTGAAACGGATCAGAACGCTGCCGCTAAAACCGATGCTCCTACGTGCTGGTTTTGTGGGTCAATTACCTATCGTTCAGGAACTTGTTATCAATGTCCTGATTGTGGTGAAACTTCTGGTTGCTCCTGACCTGACGTTATGTGATAATGGAGGTGAACATGTCGGAATATGACACGAAGAAGAAATTTGTTTTGGAGTTTATAGAGCATTTGAATGGCTGTCCACTCTGCACGAGCTTACGTATCAAGATTTATAGTGAAATCGTCAACCAGTTTAATATCGTTTGTGAAGTGGCAGAGGATCTCGTCGTTGATCAAGACATGGTTTTGACAAAGAATGAGATCGACAAAGCGGCTACACTACTAAGCCTTATTGCTGCGGCAAAAGAAGGCATGGAAATACATCAAAGTGGCGAGGAAGAGTTCGAGTTTGATATTAATATCGAAGATTTGGATCATATCATCATCGTACCAGCAGTAATCCCTGAGTGCTAGATGTGGTTCCTTTACGTAGCTGTATGCAATGATCATACGCTGTATACAGGCATAACTACAGATGTTTCTCGCAGGGAAGCTGAGCATAATAAAGGAGCACGTGGGGCAAAGTATACAAGAACTAGAAGGCCCGTAAAGATTATCTTTCAAGCATCCTTTAGCAGTAGAGGATCTGCGCAAAGAGCCGAGTACGATTTTAAGCAAAAGACTCGGCACGAAAAGATAGCATTTTTACGAGAAAAGGATATCGTTGTTGATGATTCCGCTTGGCATACGGCAAGAAAGCAAAAGATCAAAGAACGAAAAGCAAAAGCAAAGCTAGAGAAAGAGGCTTGGAGAGCATCATGGAAAAAGTCTTAGCAACCTTCCAGTTTGGTGATGAAGAACTTTCAAAGGACATTCAGAATGTTCCTCGGGAGAAAGATGCCATCTATCTTCCAGAATTGTTCAGTGACCCTTTATTTGTCTTCAGTGTTATTTGGCATGGTGTTGAGCTAGATCAGGTCACTATCAAGCTGACGGAGTTGCGTAGAACGCAGCTTTAAAGTAGTTTTATGATTCCCATTGAAATTAACGACTTATTATTGATGATTAGGCGCGAGCCCAATCTCTTAGTGGGTTCTTGTACCAGTAATGGTGCACTTGGCGCTAACTATCCTGCATGCTCACTGCATTGCGAGCCTTCGGTGGGCATGCGTGGGATAGTACTCTTTCCTTTTGAATATCAATTCATAAAGAAGCTGCTTGTTGATGAAGAAGTAGAGTTTCTTCATAAGGTCATCCCTATTGCTCAAGGAGAGATATGTCCTTACTTAAAGAATAAGCAATGTCTACTGGGAAACAGTCGTCCAATTAGTTGTCGTATGTGGCCTATTGCTATTCAGAAGCTGGGTTCTAGGAACCTAGAGTTGTTAGCAATGCTGGAATGTCCTTCTGCTAGAGATCCGCTAAATAGTACTAAGCTACAAATACATTTAGATCACTGGGTAGGATACTTCGTAGCTTATTGGAAGTATTTGACTCCTACTTGGTGGAAACTTTATAATACAAGCTATGAACTACAACGATATCACTCACTTGGGCAAATAGAGTTTGAGCTTCCAGGAGATATTGTATCTCCCGATATGGCCAAGCTAGCTTTTCCACGATGCCACCTTTGCAAAGGTCAGGGCTTTGTTACGATTAACCAGCGGCAAGTGCTATGTGAGTGCGTGCGTAATCAATTGAAAATTTTAGGATATGATCCCACAAGACTTTCTTGAAGAAATCTATGCGATCAGTATTCGTGAAGATGCTTGTCGTATCGGTAATTTTCAATGCAGACATGCCTGCGAACCTCATACGGATAATCATCATGGAGAGAATCTGTTAACACTTCCCGGTGAGTGGGAGTTTATAACAAAGCGCTTGAAAGAAACTCCTCGATGGAACCGTTCCAAGATCGAGAATGTTGAAATAGGCTTCGTAATGCCTAGTCATACTTGCCCCTACTACGAAGAAGTTGTAGCAGGCAATGATACGGTTCGAAAGTGTAGCATTTACGAGCATCGTCCTATTCGTTGTCGTACATATCCCTTACTGGTCACACGAATGCAGCCTGAGGGATTCCGTCTTTGGTCAGCTAAACAGTGCCCCAAAGCATTACGGCATATTAAACGCCTGGAGGACAACGATCATTACAATACTTGGGTAGCTGTTTGGTCCGGTTTAGACAAGTACGTTCCTGCCTGGTGGTGGAAGAAGAGTGCAAAGCTTCTACCCGAAGGAATGTTGCATATTGCCGACCTTCTTCAGCCAAAACAGTTAGCTCCCGATAAGGTTCCCTCCGCTAGCGCAGTAACTATGGCGCATAGCAGCTGCGGTACTTGCTACGGTAAGGGCTTCGTGACTATTAATGGTAAAGAGCAACTTTGTCGTTGCGTTGAATCCGCATTAAAGCGTTTTAGCAAACCAGAATTTGCTTTACATGTAAAAGAATGATGTACTGGGGTGTAGTTCAGTTGGTGGAACGCCGGGTTTTGGTCCCGGATGTCGCGGGTTCGAATCCTGCCACCCCAGCCAGTTTTGGCGTGTAGTTCAATTGGTGGAACGCCGTCCTCTGGAGTCGGAAGTTGGGGGTTCGATTCCTCCCACGCCAACCATTAAGATTACTCCTTCCATTCCAGGTATAATAGATATAGGAAGTCAGGTGAGAACTGTCTACGAGGTGATACATGGTTTGGAAGTATGGAATGTTACTTGTCGTCCGCGAGGATGATGAGTTCATTACAGTAAGGGAAGATGGTTCCCGCTATCTACAAAGGGCGGACGAAGATACACATCTACTTGTTGAATTATATGACAGAGATGATGGAAACTTTGGATCTTTCTCTTACCCCCGCTTGAATAGTCCCGAAGCGTTGTCGAGGGCACATCAAGATGTCCAACGCGATGGTATTAATACCGAATTCTATGACAGGGGACGCTTTCTCTGGCAACCGTACTTATATGACGGTCGCTGGGGTTGGGAGCGTAAAGATCAACCTATGAGGCTAAAGGAAAAATCATGACCCCCGAACAAGAAGATGCTCTAATTCTCATGCGCAGGATTAAAAAGCTCCTCTCAGAGAAGGTCAGATTAAATGATGAGGAGTTCTTAATTATCGAACTGGTTAATGAAGAATTAAAGAAAAGGAACCTTCCTTTGGATGAGTCTTGAAACAATATCCAACTATTGACCGCGATTTTCACAGCGGTCCATTTTATGTCTTCGATAAATTAGATGGAAGTAATGTCCGCACCGAATGGACTCGTAAAAAGGGATTCGGTAAGTTCGGGCGGCGTCATGGTCTGTTGGATGACACCAACCCGCTACTAAGTGAGCGAGCACCCACATTAATACTAGACAAGTATGGCGACGACCTTCACGACGTCTTCAAGCGAATGCGCGTCGAGCGAGTTACGGCCTTCTTCGAGTTTTGGGGACCTAACTCCTTTGCGGGCAACCACGAAGAGTCGGACGAACAAACAGTTACATTGCTGGATGTGATTCCCTACAAGCAGGGAATGCTGGAACCAGCCAAGTTCCTACGACAGTTCGGTCATCTGGATTTACCTGCATTGTTACACCAAGGCAATGTTACGCAGGCTATGGTGCAACAAATTAAGACTGGAACTTTGCCCGGCATGACTTTCGAGGGTGTCGTCTGCAAAGGACACTATGAACGAAAGCTGGGCCGACCAGTGATGTTTAAGATTAAGAATAGTGCCTGGATTGATAAGTTGCGAGCATTTTGTGGAAATAACGAAACCCTCTTCCAAAGGATGTTGTGATGACTGTACTCAAGACACTGGTTGTTATCGCGCTATAATGCGTATCTACATGGCTTCAAGGCTGGTCAGCTTGCATGCAAAGAAGCTGTGATTGAAACTGCAGAGGGGCAGCCCTATACGGGCCGTTGTAGACAATGTTATTTAGAAGAGGAATGGCTTTGTGCGTCTCTAGCGGCAGCTCCCCCTGAAGCCAAGCGGGATGTGCGAGCAAAGGGTGGGCTGCCTATTTGCAGCGATGCAAAGGTGATGCCTTGACCACCGTTAAACAATTCGGTGAAGTATGGATAGGAATGGAGATTAAGTCCCTAGTGGACAATCGAATTGGAACAGTGGTTGAGATAGATTATAATGACGATGCTTATGCTAAAGTTCAGTGGGAAGGTGAAGAGGCACCTTCCTCCGGATTTTATGGAACCTCTTGCGAATGTGAAGTGGTCGGAGTCGATTGGCAAGTTGGTTGTCCAAGTAAAGGTCATGTGGTGATAAAATGAAAAAGCGAATTAGAAAGAAACTTCATCTCGGAGAGTTCCGGGAAGACGGCTTCATCGTTAAGTTCAAATTACTCATGGTCGCTCCCAAATCTTGGAAGGAAGACTGTCCGGAGTGGGAAGCTTTCTACGACGCCTTTATTGACTTCGTCGAAGAGAACGATTTAGGCTTTGGTGGATGTTGCGGCATACAGTGGGATGGTTTCGTTGCTCGCCTGCGCGGCAGGACATGTATGGAGCAGCACCGAGATCTCGTACGGGCCTGGTTGGAGGCACGAGAAGACGTCTCGGATATTGACATTAGTGAACTTATTGACGCTTGGTATGGTCCCTTCCCCGACTGATTAAAGGTATACCATGATTACTGAAGAAGAGATTGAAAAAGAATTAGCTGCCATTGATAGTTTCATTCCTCTTCAGGGAAAGAGCTATACTACACTTACAGATGCACGAATTATAGCCAAAGAGTGATTGACCAAATCAAAGGTAAGTCACTAAAGATTGCTATCGTTGGTTCTATTTGGCGAGAGCATCCTACCGTGGGAGACGTTGATTTGGTCGTGGTACCCCTCGGAACGCTATTAAGCAGCACCGAGGGGTACAGATTAATATCTTTGAATCAACGCTAGATTCTTGGGGCGCATCCTTGATTCATTGATGTCTCGGCAGAGCTATTATTCAACTTAAGCGCGTGGCTAAAGCGCAAGGTTACAAGCTAAATCGTCACGGGCTCTGGAAGAACGATAAGTATGTAGCCGGACGAACACCCGAAGAAGTCTACGAAAAATTAGGTCTTCGGATGCCATCTCGGGAGTTCCCGAGCTCCATCATTTGAAAAGATTTTATCTTTTTATCAAGTATAATATTAATAGGAATAGGTTAGGTGAAGTATGTTTTAATTGCGAAACATGCTTGACTTAACTTATTCCTGAACGCAGCAGCGATTAGCTCAAATAGAGCACCTTCCTCCAAAGGAGAAGATTCGGGTAGAGTGAATCCCGAGTCGCTGCGCTAGAACCTGCCTGCCTGATTCTAGGCGAGGGCTAGCAGGTTCGGCTGGTGGATTAGCATAAGGATGCGCTCGTCCCGATCCGGCTTCTGGTCGGGTTCAGTCGAGAGAAAGGGACTCCGGTCTCACACCAGTCTTAATTACCTAACTCGATGCGTTTCTGCCACCCCCTCATCCGTGCGCGCATCGATAGGATCAGCCGCGGTATTATGACTAGATGATGCCAGAGTCGGTTGATCCTAGCGACGGTCTCGACAACCTCATCCTCATAGTTGAGGCCGTCGCAAATTTATGGTGGTTGGCCCGTAATACAGTTGATCGCGCCGTGTCCCCCCCACGCCGTGGTCCTGCGGGCCAACCACCAACCCTACATTGGACGCCGCGACCCGGCCACTCCAGGATGCTCCTCAGCTGCAACTCTGGGAGCATCCTGGGGTGGCTCTGTATTAACTACTAAAACTAAATTATAAATAACAACTACTAATAATCAACTTTGCTGCGGTTCGACACCGCGGGGGCCTTGTGCCCGGCAGGCCAATTTGGCCTGCCATGGAACTTGCAACATTTCTCTGTTTGCGAGCAACAACATCTTAACAAGGAGACAAAGGAC
>Ga0114918_10000106_pt1 | contig 65658 bp, 103 predicted proteins | sample LantaG_FD_87015 | JGI IMG/M metagenome (GOLD analysis project Ga0114918, IMG submission 87015) | Deep subsurface microbial communities from Baltic Sea to uncover new lineages of life (NeLLi) - Landsort_02402 metaG | ecosystem: Environmental > Aquatic > Marine > Oceanic > Sediment | place... | reverse complement strand
GTTGCCCCTTCCCTGGATACCCAGGGAAGGTAACTCCCCGCAGGATCGATCTGGGGCGTTCCCATGGGGATTCCCCATTGATGGTATTTTAATGTAATGCTCTGGGGAATCCCTTATGTCTATACCCTAGGGTATGGACTAGGACTAATGGGAATCCCCATAGGGGAATGAATGGATCCGGATCCGAGTTAATCGGATCCGGATCCATTTGCTTTGGATCCACCTAATCGGCGGTGGATCCGCATTGGTCGCACTTGTAAAAAGTGCGATCTCCAATGAGGATCTTACCCCTTTCGTTGTACCGTGCCTGACCGCACGGGCAGTAGCCCGTGACCAGATCCACGCGGTCTGGCATCCCGTACTGCTCCACTAGAGCGGTTACTTCACAGGCATACGCCTGATTTACATCGACGTATGCGCCGTTGTCCCAATGGAGCACGCCGTTGACCGTTTCCCAATTGATCATTTCCGACCTCCTTATCCGCAGTTGCTCCAATTGCCGTTGAACCCTGAGCAGGTGCTCCAAGGCATCCCCGATCCACAAGCACAGGGCCGCTCACGTTTGCCGTGGGTGGACGTTCCCCTACCCATATCCACGTGATCCGTTGCGTACACTTGTCGGCAACGCCGACAAACGTAATACGCCCTATTGTTGTTCTCGTCCACCACTTCTGCGGGGAAGAGGTTATCCTCTCCGCAGTCCGGGCAATCACTGCCCGGAAGTGTGTTTTCAGTGTAGTACGCCTCCCTGAAGAACGGTGCAAACGTGGCCATCTTGAACCTCCATTTTCTGAGACGTATTTCGCCTCACCGCAAACATATGCACGATCCAAGAAAAGAAAAGGGGTTGAGATTATTTTTTTGATTTTTATTTTTCAACTCAAAAACGCGCCCATTGGCCCCTAGAAGCCACGCCAATTTAATCGGGACGCTGCTACCTGAAAGTGCTAAACGCCGCTTAGAATCGATCTGAGCACGTTTCACGTAGCAGCAGGCGCATCGGCTCGCTGCGCCTCGCGTCTCGTGTTTAACTGTAGTTAATGGGAATCCCTTATGTCCTAGTCTAGGGTATAGACATAAGGGAATCCCCATAGGGGAATAAATACAGGTATAGGGTTGGATATTAACCCAACCCTATACCTTAGCCTACTCGGCGGCCGAGTACGTCGGCACCATGGCCGACGTCTGCACGCCATAGCGCGCCTCACATGCAGCCTCTGCCTCGCTCCGCGTGATCACGCGACTTTTGCAATTCATCGGGATCAGATCCTGAGAATCGTCCCGCTTGGGGAGCATAGACATGGCGGCTCGTGCCGCCGCCCATACGGCTTCCCGTTCCACCCGGTTTGGGGCGTAGCCGTAGGCCACGCCCACGCCCGCCCTCTTTATCAGGTTACCAGCCCATTTAACCTCCGCGCCCGGAACCATCCGGGCAACGAACGCCTCAACCAACTCGGCCCCACCATGGGGCATACAGTTCTTGTAGCGCGGCAAATAGATCTTCATTTTGAACCTCCATTTTTCCGAGACGTATTTCGCCTCACCCCCAATATGTGCACGATCCAAGAAAAGAAAAGGGGTTGAACTACTTTTTTCGTTTTTATTTTTCAACGCAAAAAACGAAAGGATTGGCACCTACAAGCCACGTTTATTTTTCTGGGGCACTGGTATCAAAAACAAATAAACGCCGCTTAGAATCGATCTGAGAGCGCCTCGCATGATAGCAGGTCGATCTTGTGGAGTAACCCTAGCAGGTGGCCAGCGGCTCGCCCTACTCTGGAGTTCTTGGGAATCCCTTATGTCATAGCCTAATGGGAATCCCTTATACCCAGGGGAATCCCCTGGTTCAGGTCGAAAAAGGTGATAAAGTGGAAAAATCGTAAAAATCAGGAAGCGTTTTATTTGGGAATGGTAAATACTACTCCGAAATATCTTTTATTGATTTTGTATAGAGAGAAACTATTTTTTGAAAATCTGGAGAAAAGGTCTTGTTTTTTGATCCAGCGTTGTTAAGTTAGAAGTGACGGCAAGGAAACAGTGGGCAACGGCCAGCAACTAACCAAAGGAGTAATAACTAATGAGCAATATGTGTCGAGCACCGCCCCGGAATTAGCACATTAGGTTTTAAGTCCCCAATATGTGAAGGGGCACAGGGTTTATGGTCCACCCGGACGTTAAACGGGTTGAGATTGTATACAGATAACAGATAGTGGAAAAGCCATGGGCAAAGAGATCCTTTGCCCATGGCATTAGTTACAGAACTTTTAGGATATAAACAAATAACATGAAGCTACCTAGAGACTGCATTTGAATATGCCCCGAAGGATCACTGATCCTTCGGGGCATTACTCGTTGAAATTCTCATGAATGATAGTGTTGGCCCCTCTCAGTAATTATGCTGGGAGGGGTTTTTTGTTTGGGGATCTTATCGTCGGCTGATTAGGATATTGGAGATTGTGGATCCGAGGAAAGCCGCTAAGAGGATACCGAGGAAAAGACTGGAGCTAATGTGGATCCCTAATCCACTTAGGATCTCTTGCATGGATCTACTCCTCTTGAGTATCGACCATAGTTACGTCACCGGTCCCCTTGGCCACCACCCGCAGGGGCTCGTCGTAATCCTCTTTTCCTCCCGTGGCTTTGTCCACCGCATCTTTCGGGGATTCCGCCTCAACTTCTACCCTTCGATATGATACCTCTGGTAAATAGACAAAATACTTTTGCATGGATCTACTCCTTATGGTAATCGCAAAACCCCTCGTAACTGCCATATGAAAAAAAGGTGCCCTCTTCGGAGTACACACCCGCCAGGTGTTCGCACTGTCCACAATGGCCATCCTGCTTAAAAGGACACGTCATGTTGATCAGCTTGAAATCTGGATTTAGATTCTCGTCCAAGTTGGGACAATGAACCCTTACTAGCACGTACTTTTTTCTGGCCTCTTCCAATGCCGTGTACTCTTCATCCATGATCTACTCCTACGCCGGAAGGGTCATATATCCCGGTACACTGAGCGCATCCTGGTCACAAGCTGGGCAGGACATATGCCCATAGTGGTTATCCAGCTTCGCGCCGCAGTCGGGGCACTTGCCTTGTTTAAGAGCTTTGTTGACCATGTAGGCCACCAACTCTTGTTGTCTTTTGGCCGCCCGCCGAGGGTTATCTTTTTTGTTACGCATAGCGCACCATTTGATTTACCGCTTGCCCCTCTGGCTGGATATCCACCAGCCACTCACCAGTCAAGAAACTGGCGAGAACATTAGCCACAAACTCGGCCTGCCCACGGTTTTTAGCATATGCGAGCACCTGCCCGCGCCCCTCGAAGTAACCTACGATCTGTAGCATGATTCGATCCTCCAATTTAGGTGTTTTCCGCCTCAACCCAAATATAAGCATGAACTTTTAGAAGTCAATACTTGTACTTGTTTTAATCCTCCTTTGTGATAGCGTCGAGCGCTACGTTGATCCCTCTTGCGTACTCGGCACTTCCAACGTCCACACCTTCGCAGGCGTGGGCCAGGATCAAAGATACTACCGCGCCCAGTGCGGGATCTTGCGCAGTATCGCCCCACAAAAGAGGTACGGTGATAGCACCGCATTTATCAACTACAGTCACCTCTACGGTCCCATAACTGGTTTCGATGCTAATCATTGCCATCTTGATCCTCCAATTTAGGTGTTTTTCGCCTCAACCCAAATATAAGCATGAAACTACCAGAGTCAACATTTTGAGGTATTTTATTTGATTTTTATTTTCAAGGGGATTTCCTTATACCCTAGGTATAGACATAAGGGAATCCCCTGGATAAAGGGGACCAGATTAAATCTGGTCCCCACCGTCACTTGGCAGGGGTACTTGCGGCGACTAGGGAGGATTCGGAAGATCCAACTACTGCGGCGAGGATGAAAACCTTACCGCTGGTTTTGCCGTAAAACAACGCCGCTAACCTAGGCGTGAATCCGAGTACCCTTTTAACCAGGACTGCGGCGTCACGTGCGGCAACGCTCCCATTGCCCTCGTTATTGAGCGTAATCATGCCAACGGTGGTAACCCCCTTCCGAAGGCAATTACGCTCAACCATGACCGCGACGTTGGCCGTGCGGACCTTTGCCAGGGTCCGGCAACTCTTGCTAGGTGCCCACTCCTTGACGGTGGGCGCTTTGATACTGTGCTGGTGCCCATGGGCTCCGCAACCCATACCCACCAGCGCGAAAAGAACAACCAAGTGTTTCATGATATCCTCCGATTTTAGATGTTTTCCGCCTCAACCAAAATATAAGCATGAAATAATCAGAGTCAATACTTTGAAGTATTTTAATTCACATTTGTGAATTGCTGGCCATTGATTGCCAGTTACCATCAAGGGTGAGGATCAAGTGATCCAGTACTGGGATCCCTACTAGATCCCCAACGGCTTGCAACCTGGCAGTAAGCGCGACGTCATCTCTGCTCGGAGTCGGATCCCCTCCAGGGTGATTATGCGCCACAATTACCGCTTGAGCCCCGGCCATAATTGCGCCCCTGAAAACCTCCCTAGGGTGGATCTCACAGCTATTTAACGTCCCTAGTGCTACCGTTTGCACCGCTAGGCAATTATGCTTACCGTTAAGATACATCACCACAAAAGACTCTTGAGCCCTTCTAGCAATGCCAAATTGAATAAGGATCTGAGCGGCATCACTTGAGCTATGGATCTGCCTTGACGCCTCGATTCGACGCCCGGTATAAACCACTTCGGCTTCGCGCAACAACATGCCCATAACGCACCTCACCCGTTACAAAAGTTGAAGGCTTCCATGGCCAGTTGACCCCTGATCTCCTCTTTGTCCATATGCTGGAGTTTCGACCTGATCCGATTAAGCTCCAGCATGAGCCCCGGATGGATCATGATTTGGCCCGTCGCTATGGTCCGCATATCCTGCGGATTCTGCTCTGCGATTTTTCGCAGGGCGACCTCGATCAATACGTCCTTGGTGATCTCGCTGGAAACGTAAACCATGGTGTCCTCCGGTTTTTGATTCAATTCGCCTCACACCAAACATAAGCACGATTTATTTGGAGTCAATTACTTGCATTGATTTTTTTAATGCTTAGATTTGGTGTGAGGCGATTTATAACCGGAGGTACTTTATGACAGCGATTGAAGAGATCCGACAACTCAGGGCCGAGCTTGAGGCTGCAAAGCAAAAGCTCGTAACTCAAGACAGAATGAGTAAAAAAGGGGTCTATTTCAAAGTCTCAGAAAAAGGCGCTATTTCGGTCTTTGGGTTTGGACGATACCCAATGACCTATTACGCCAACCAATGGGCCGGGATACTGGCCTACGCTGAAGAGTTAAAAGAGTTCATTGTGGCAAACAAAGACAAGCTCGCAACCAAAGCATAAAGCATAAGGAGGAACCATGAAAAAGAAGGTTAAGAAGTGCCGTCACGATTGGCGGATCATGTCGGTTGACTTTGCCGACCGTACTCAGATTCATTGGTGTAAGTCCTGCGGCACCATGAAATGGATGGACACCTCGACGTATCCTCCCAAGGCGGTTGGCTATTCCTATCCAGAGGTAGCAACCGAGCCCGCATAAGCCCCACCACGCCGCGCAAACCTTCCCGGCATACCCTCGGCACCCGACACAATTAAATACGCTTAGAATCGAAATGGGGAAGTTTTAGAAATAGGTAGGTGGGGATTCCCTTATGTCTATACCTAGGGCTAAAGGGATTCCCATTAGGGAGTGGCCCAGAAGTGGGCCGGGAAAGTGACAGCATAAATGATAGGCTACGGGCGGGAGTCCTGGCCAGGTCGGGTGCAGTGTCCGGCGTTGATCAGGTCCATAGCCGAGCGGCCATAGTTTCCCTGTAGTTTCCAGACCACGCCAGAGTTGATCATCTGCTGGAATCCGGCGATAATTTCCTCACGGGTCAACTCGCCGCTTTCGTAATCCATGACAAAGCTCACGGTATCAAATTCTTTGGTTTCCATTATTCCACCTCTTTTTTGTTGAGCACAAGGACCACGATATCAATCGCCATGGTGATATAAGCGGTTGCTTGGAGTGCGTCAAGCTGCGCTTTCATCGCGTTCATGAGCGCCTCTTCAGCGTTACGCTCTGCGACGGTTGCCCGCTGCTGAGCATCCTTTAGGATCTTCACCATTGCCACCATTTGTTCTCTGTCCATTGTGGTTACTCCTGGATAGTTGGGCTTAGGGCATACGTAGCAGCGAATACGCCGAATCCAAGGGCCGCACTGCTACCGTAAACCCCAAAGCATGCCCCGGCTGTTACACAGCCTAAAAATTGGAACATTGCCAGTATGGCCGCGTTACTCATTACTTCACCTCGATCACGCCAGAAGCCGTGGACCCCTGGCGGTGCTCAGGCTCAGGAATGGTGCCGAGCACCAGCTTGTGAGCTTTGTCCTGGTCAAGCGGGCCGGTTGCACCGTCCACCTCGACGTAGTAACCGCAACCACGCCGCACGATATAGGTGTATTTCCCCAAGGGGTACACTGCGATGATATTCATTCGATCCTCCGATTTTTCTAGGTATTTCCGCCTCACCCCAAATATGTGCATTTTATTTCCCAAGTCAACACCTCGACACGGATTTAATTAAATTAGTTTTAGCGGGGATTCCCTTATGTCTATACCCTAGGGTAGGGCAAGGGGATTCCCCATAGGTAAGAGACTACGTTGGATCTGGATCCATTTTGTCAACAGATCCAGATCCAATATTCTAGATCCACTAAATGGATCCAGATCCGGTAAACTGGGGATCCATTTAACGGATCCCCAGTTTACCCTACTCGAACAACCAACCGGATCCGGCCATCTCCAAGAGGTTTTCAGTCACCCGCCGCCAGAGGTTCTCCATCCGAGCCCCGTGATCCAAAGTGCCGTCGTTACCCTCTTCATGGGCTTTTTCATGGATCAGCACTTCGACAGCGCGAGAAATGGATCCCAAACATTTCCGGGCGATTCGGATCCGACAAAGGGACGTACCCTCCACCGTTTCACTGGGCTCATAGATCCCCAGTCGTGAGGTATCCTGAAAATCGAAGACCTTGATCTGGCTGTCAAGATCTTCAAGGGATCCGGCGTCTGCCAGATACAGCAACCGGATGGCACCTTTCAAGCTCTTGGATTCAACCGGATCCAAAGCCGAAACGGCGACGAATTCACCTTCGCTGATAGAAGCCTTTTTCAGGATGTCCTCAGAGTCCCCGAAATGCGTCTCTAGGACCAGGCGAAGCGTCGGTGGCACCACCACCCCTTTTTTACCGTAAAACTCCACCTTGACGGCTTCTTCTTCGCAGGACACCGGAACGGCGTCGGCCCCGTACTCGGCGGTAAAGAGATCCGCGAACTCTTGCCGGATCTCGGTCGTGTCGCCGTCATAGTCGTATTTCAGCTGAGACGGCAATTTTTCCAGATCTTTGACCTCATCGGCTCGCATCATTTCGTAGGCCGCAGGCACCCACTTTTCACGATCCATAACCATGGCCGCTTTCAACGCCTTTGCCGCCGCATACCGCAGATCCCAGTCGTCGATCATGCCGCGATCACGATCCAGAGTAATATTGTTGAAGTTATACCCATATTGGAGATACGGGTAATTCTTCACAAAGATCCCCTTGGCGTAGACGTTGCCGCTTTCGGACGGATCCATGATAACAGACCCCTCGGCGTGATCCAATACGTCGAGATCCCCCTTAACCAGATCCAGGAACCGGCCCCGTAGGCTTTTCCATTCGGCCTTGGGGATCTTGATGTAAACGGTGAAGTCTTCTTCCCGTTTTTGCATCTTGCGGACATTGATCCACAAAACGCGCTCATTTCCGAAATTCTCGGATGTGTCGATGGAAGGGGTCCATTTTGTGGATCCGTTCATGATATAGACCTCGATATTCTGGCGAACCAACGCCAGAAGACCGAGCTTGAGCCCCTCGCCAAATTGGCCACGTTGATCGTCGCGGCCATCCTTTGTGGTCTTACCCAAGAGCAAAACCTCTTGACCGAGCACAGCGCCCACGTTGCGGATCTGAAGACAACCATCGGTATGGCTGATCTCCATGGGATAACCTGGATAGTCATCCTGCGCGTCCAGAGCGTTCTGGACAACCTCACGGATTCCTTCCCACGTTCCCCAACGACCCGCCAGGTAATCCTCGTGAATTGATAGCTCGAATTTCGCCATTTTCAAGACCTCCGATTTTTGGTGTTTTCCGCCTCAACCCAAATATAAGCACGATTTAATCAGCGTCAACTAATTAAATGCGTTTTATCGGGACACGGGAATGGCGATCCAGAATTGAAACAAGTCGGTATAACCACCCCCACGGCACTTACTGCCCAGAGTTACCTGGTAATGCCTCGCCTCGGGCTTGCCCTTGCCATCCAGGGCCGTGCCATCCGGCCTACAGTTAACCACGTGTTTATGGTTTTTACGGGCGATTGATTCAGCTACCGTGCGCCCAAGACCCCACCGATCATTGTCGGTATCCAGCATAGCGTAGGCCGGAAAACTAAGGGCCGAGCAGCCACGCCCCCATGAACTATATTTGATTCGCTTTGACATCTGAATCCTCCGGTTTTTGGTGCAATTCGCCTCAAACCAAATATGTGCACGATTTACCGCAATGCAAGCAAATTTCGGCTTTTTATTTTCCAACTCAAAACCGCGCTCATTGGCCCCTAGAATCCACGTTTATTTTCCTGGCCCCCTCGTACCAGGATACTCGTAAACAGCTTATGACGGCGATTCTAGGGCGCTTCCCGGCTACTCTTGAGCGATCTTGCTAGGGGTCCGATCCAGGGCTGCTCGCTGTCCCTATGGGGATTCCCTTATGACATATCTTATGGGGATTCCCTTATGTCCTGGTCGATGGACTAGGGGCGGGTCTAAAGGGATTCCCATTGGAAATGGGTTTTCCCCAGTTTGGGGGTAAGTAAAAACAGGGGTAGAATTCGCTACCCCTGTTTTGTATAGAGACAACCCCCTTATTTTACCTGATTTAACTCAGGTCGTTTTCCTTCAGCCACTTCAAAAATTCCTTTGGATACTCCAGCCCACTAGATCCGACTTTTGCAGCACCTACTGCCATCTGGATCTTTCCCAGGTTAGAAAACATAAGCTCGTAAACATGATAATTGCTCGGAGCTTTGGGGGGCTTCAGCTTCCATACGCCGGTTTGCGCCGTGAAATAGATCCTGTTATTTTTGGCCATAAATTGAGGCTCCTTTCGAGTTCAGGTTATCGGACCCTAACGGCTTCGGAATCCTCCAGGCTCAGACAATGGGCTGTAAGGATCTCCCGGCCCTCGTTAATCGCCTTTTGGATCCGGTGCCAGCCGTCGATTGGCAAATGGATCGTATTACTCTGGAGCTTGATCTGGGCCACAATAACCGGCTCCTCCAGATCTACCTCTGGAACGTGATCCGCGTTAACTCGGATCCCCAACGTGATGGTTTTCCGCGTTGGACCACAATGGATCTCTCTGGAGATCCAATCCTTCCATTGCGAGGGGATAATTTCCCCTTGGGCCTCTTTGCCCACAACCAGGGCTTTCGCCTCGGTTACGTTGTAGGCGACGGACATATACTCAAAGTATTCCTGCTTTTCCATGTTAGAGCACCCGCGTCGGCTTGTCGCGGCGAGCGTGGAGCGCCACGATGGCCTCGATCACGGCCATCCGAAACCGCTTCGCCTGAAACCCCTTCCACTTGCGGGCTTTGGCCACCCGATTCATCAGGGACACAAGCTCCTCGTTGCTCGGCATGCTCCGGTAAGCATACATATTGGCGAACACCTGGGCCTGCTTGTCCGTCTCGTTGGTTTTCTTGGTGTCCATGATTTCCTCCATTTTTTGAAAGTTTTGGATTTCTGCCGCCTCACACCAAATATAAGCACGATAAAATCGGAGTCAACTAATTAAATGCGTTTATATTCCTCCCGCTCAACAGGCTTCCGGCACGCCTGCTTATTGGCCTCTTTTTTCTCGTCCGGGTGACGCCCCGATCCAGTACGCAATGATGCGATCAGACCGTAGGGATTGCGCCGCTTAATTACCCGTATTTTCGATTTCTTGCCCATGGTTTCTTACTCCATTTTCTGGAGCTTGCCCCAGAAATCAGTGCTAAGACGTGAGCTTGAAATTTCCAGACCCGTATGTTTAACACGCGCCGTAAAGTGTACCCCACGATCTGTAACATCCAGTGTGGAGCAATCGGTATTGATAAAAGCGCCTCCATCGTACTGCGACGTTTCGCATTTCTCCAGAATATGCTTTGCAAGCTCGTTGTCGAGATCTAGAAGCATATACTCTTTAAGGTCGATATTTCCCTCCACCTCCAGCATATGGTTTTCATCCAGGGAATACAGGTCGAACCAGTCGCCCCGGTAATCCCAGTAGGTAATGGTATATACCGACGAATCCTTACTGGTCAATTCGACCACTTTAGAGATCTTTTCGAGGATTTCTTTACACATATCCTCGTCAATTACCAACGCGCAAATAGGGGTCGCGTCCAAAGAGTCATCAGCGCTGCCCCGTACTATCAGTAGCTTTTCCATGGTTCCTCCGATTTTTTGTGGTATTTCCGCCTCACACCAAATATGTGCATGAAACAACCGAAGTCAACAAACAAAAACGAATTAAATTACTTTTGCCTGAAACCGCCTGATTCGCGTTCTGAGCGTAGGTAATTGAATCTGTCCCAGAGATACCAGGGCATACCAGTTCGTTTAACCAGGGCCATTCTAGGGGCTCCTATGGGTAGATACAGCGTAGGCGCTAGGGGCGGCTCGGTGTGGGTAGGCGATTGATATGGGGATTCCCTTATGTCCAGGGGTAGGAGTAGGTCTAAGGGGATTCCCTATTGGGAATAGAAATGGGCTTTATAGGATCTGAGTTATCCCATAAAACCCATGAAAATTACAGGGTCTATTTTGTATAGAGAGAAGAGGCTATTTACTACGGTGTTTACCCTGAAGCCCGTTTTAGCTCACACTTAGTACAAGGGCACCCGTAAATAGGATAAGACTTATGGCTATCGTTATCCCCCCAGAATTTTTTATCCAAATGTTCAATGGATCCCTTACTGTGCAGTAGCTGCACCGTTTGGTGGCGGATCTTATTCAGCGCCTCTATTTGACGTTGGATCCGATCCTTACCTACCCAACCAATTTGATCCGAAAAATTCACCTTAATACCGACAAGCGCTTTGATCTCTACCTCCAGGTTACTGAGCACCAAAAGCAATCGGTCCCTAAGTGCACGCCTCTGGGCCTCTCTATAAGGCGCGTTGATCTCCGAGCCCTTTGGATCCGTTTTATTGGGATCCGATTCCGGGTGCGCTTTGCGATACTTGTTACAGCTATCGCAGGGGCAGTCTACAACCGGCATAGAAACACTGGAGCCATCTCCAATTATTCCACCCCAGAGATCCGGGTTATTTGTGCCAGGTAGAATACTTTGATCCACAGTGTTAGAGTGGACGTTAATAATCGCCTCCAGGGTTTCCACCCGATTAACTAGATCCGCAAACGGCCCCGGTTTACTTTTCTCGGCTTTTCTATTGGCCGCAAGTCTAAGGTCAAACCGGTGCATATGACACACGGGACATTTACATTCTGGTTTATGGCCCTTGGGAATTGTCATTGGTTATCCAGCTTTCCTGATATACCCACCGTGGCCGTGGGCAATTCGAGCCGCATTTTGCAGGCGTTCCATCTCAGCGCCTTCGGCGTGAGCTTTGAGCCGCTTTTCCACGGCGTTTCTCATATGGATCCTCTGGCCAATGGCTAGAGATAACAGAGCGTGCCGAATATGCTGGCGCTTCTTACCTTGATCTAAAGCCTGCTTTGCGATAAGTGCATGCAGCATATATTCGGATTCAATGCTGCGTTCCTCGGTGTGGTTATGGTCACAGTTGCCGTCTTGACACATTTTTTGCCTCCGATTTTCTGGTTCTGCCGTCTCAACTCAAATCTAAGCACTAAAATTCTAGTGTCAATACTTCAACGCGATTTAATTAGCTCCATTTCTACTTGAGCCGCTTCCCGCAAATCCCTAGTTGATTCCTGGTCGTATACCTCGTAACCACGGGATTCTAGAAAATCACAGAGCTTGTCCCTACTCCACCAGGACACAGGCGTAGCCGTGGGCATACTTGAGGTATACGCATAGGTCACGTGGACAACTACAGCATACTCGTACCCGCACCCACCACACCATATAGAATTGGAGTCATCGGCCATTAGATCTAGATCCCAGACCTCGGTTTCTACCGCTCCGCAATAGGGACAAATAGGGGTAGCTTTACACTCATGTTTCATGCTTGATCCCCAGATTTCTTTGGGTACTTTTTACGACGACTAGCGCATTGTTGACAACTGCACCCCTCCTTTGGGATCCCCGCTTTAGGATCTCCCCATAGATCTGGTTCCTCGCCATACCCTCCATTTTGAATGTTGGCGAAAGTAGTAACACGCTTTTCGAGTTTACTATGGGCCTTTTCTAGGCCCTTCTTTACTTCCTGAATAGAACCGAAGGCGCTGTTAAGGTGAATCTTAACCATTCGCAACATATCCCTATGCTTAGGGGAAACGGTTACGTCGTACTTAACTGGAGTACAACAATTGAAATAAAAGCTATCTCTCGCCGCGATGATTGTAGTATACGCTTGGCATACGCGATCATAGGCTGAAAGCTCCTGACGCGGCTCCTGCGGCGTCTTCTCTTCAGAAATGACCTCGGATACCTCAACCGGTTTATCGTGGCTTGTAGGGGCCTCTGTGCTCGTTTTCTCTTGCATGCTCTTTGCAGCTAGATACACAACATTAAGCAGGGTATCCGAGATACTCTTACCTGCTGGGGTAGATTTAATAGCCGAGTAGAAGTCTTTACGCTCTTGTTCCTGTAGTTTCTCAGGGGCTTCGGGAACCTCTACAATGAAATCCAACGGAGAATCTTTTTCCTCCAGGCGTGCCAGTCGCCGCCCCACCAGTCGCATGCGAGACTTTAGATCCGCAACCTCTTTTTCCAGGGCTTTGATCTTATCGTCCGCCGCCTTCCCCTCTTCGAGCAGCATATCTACAGTTACATCCATACCATCAAGGCTAACAAAGTTGGCGTTAGCCCTGGCAGTAACCTCTGTAAGCCGTTCGTTGGTTACGTCACTGCGAGCTTTTGATGCTACTCTATACTCGTTAAATCTAATATCCAGGATCTGGATCCTGTTCATAAGATCATCCAGACGGTTATCATGAACCCCTACGGTCGCGTCGATCCGCTTTGCATACTCCAGGGCCAGCTTTGGATCCTTTTCTGCCTTCTGGATCTTTTCCACCTTTTTATCCAGCGCGACCCTGCGACGGTGCGTATGGCATACAGGACATTTACATTCAGGTTTGTGGCCCTTGGGTATCATGAAATCCTCCGATTTTTGGGTTCTACCGCCTCAACTCAAATATAATCACGGAAAATGCAGTGGCAATACTTTAGTTGATTTTGTCGGTGATTTCCGTTCCTGCTCACAAATAGGACACTGGCAACCCTTAACAGGAAGTTTACTGGTATCCGTGTGATCAGTATCAACGGTTCTAACGTATCCCCAATACCTATCACTATAGGCAAACCTCATATCAGGGTTAGACCTACGGTAATCAGCACAGTTAATACAATCGCAACCCTTACGTGGATAAGCACGATTAGATTTGATACTCTGGGGTTCAGTCATCCCCCAAAGCGCACCATTCGCATTCTGTGACGTCTTCTCTTCAGAAATGACCTCGGATACCTCGACCGGATTTCCGTGGCTTGTAGGGGCCTCTGTGCTCGTCTGCGGGACTACTGAAGCCTTTGTTAGCGCCATCAAATCCCTGATCAACTGTGTTAATTTGGTTTTACACTGCGAAAGGCCGATTTCCTTTTCGCTGAATTTAGTCCCCATTGCCAGGTCATTGCGGGCCTGCTCTAACCGGTTATGTTGCATTTCTAGGACAAGGGCCACGTCCTTTATCGTTTCCTCTGGAGTCTTAGTGATACGCTGTAGCCCTAGATTTTCTCGCGTGTCCTGGTGCTCAACACAGGCGCAGTAAAAGGGGTTGCCGTTACAGGGTTTGGTTTCCCCCTTGTCCGCCTTTTTCTCAGCCTCTTTTTTAGCTGAAAAATAAAGCTCAAAATTGATGGCTTCAAGCTTTGTTATACGCTCCTCCAGGAAAGAAATCTTAACGGCGGAGTGCTCCTCGGAGGACATCTCTTTGTCCTTTTCTTTTTCCATGGTTTTAGCCGCTTCAAAAAGCATGGAGAGTTGTTTATCGGTCACACCTCGTCCCATAGGACTAGACTTAAACGCCGTCCAGAAACTACTCTGTTTACGGTGCGCCTTACACGCGAAACATTCACAGTTATCTTTGTGCCCTTTGGGAACCATGTTTTCCTCCGATTTTTGGGTTCTACCGCCTCAACTCAAATCTAAGCATTAAAATTCGAGTGTCAATACCTGATCAGAGAAAATTGGTTCCCAAGATCTTCTAGGTATTGATTCCTAATAGGAGTAGACAACCGTAAAGATTCACAGGTGGGGCAGGGGCACCCTCTAACCGGAAGTGTAACCCTAAGTTTTATATCGTCTGGATACCCCCAAAGCTCCTGGTGTGGCTTCTGTGACGCCTTCTCTTCAGAAATGACCTCGGATACCTCAACCGGCTTTCCGTGGCTTGGCGGGGCCTCTGTGCTCGCCTGCTCTAGTTTCTCCTCTAGGATCGCAACCCTATTTTCCAGGGCATTGTGTTTCGAGTTAACAACTACAGCTTTTTTATCCGCCAATTTTGCAAAGCGTATCAGCACCGCCCTAATCATCGCCATGTTAACAGGATGCTCGTCACCGTCAACAGTTAGGGCTTTAGCAGTATTGATCCGATTTCTAAGGCTTTCCCTGGCTATTGCATTTTTGAGGTTCCCCTTACTCTCTAAAACATCATTGCGTGCCTTTCGGCATATGGGGCAGTTGCAAGTAGCAGGTTTATGTCCCTTGGGGATTGACATAGGCTTTCCTCCGATTTTGATATAATTTGCCTCACGTCAAATATATGCACGATATACTTAGAGTCAACTACTTTTCTTGTGATTTATTTTCCTATGGGGATTCCCATTAGTCCTAGGAGTAAAAGACCAGGGTATAGACTGGCGGCTTACTCCGGGGGGCCTCTGGCTTCGCTTATAATAATACCCATAAGATTACCCTCTACTTCCGGTAAGCCACCATTGGGGATACTCGTATTTCAGGCCCATCACCTCACAAAAGGCCTTGATCTTCTCGTCGGCGTCTTGGGGCACGTCAAGGGATCCGATTACCTTCGAGGGTTTCCCGCCTTTGTGGTTGTGATCTGTAAGCGCCACATAGACCATATAGCTGTCATTGTCTCCATGCCAGTCAATGGTGCATCCGGCCTTTATTAGCAGTTGACGCCTTTTATCCAGGTATTCCCTCATACTATTTCGACTAAGATCTTCGGGATAGGGTAGGCCTTTTTTATTGGCGTAGTATTCCTCCCAGTCCATACCACCCGCTCCAATATCCCAGGCATGCATAATAATGGGCTCGTCATCTACCATAACCCCATAAAAGAGAATTCCCTCTATGTCATAGCCCATGGAGCACCTCCTAATTTGCTCGAAAGTAATTGAAGCTAAAAGCGCCTGTAATCGATCCTAAGCGGCGTTTCCTACCAGAAGGGGCCGGGACGCCATGTTATCGGGTTATGGTGCTTAGGATCGAATACAGGCGCAATACGGGCTATCTAATCAAGGTCTAGCATGGAGAATCGCGCCATGTCCATACCGAGACAATCTTCAGCGGTTTCCTCAGAAACCGGCTCGTCTTTGGCCATGACATTGTCCAGGCGAATACCACCGGTCGCCTCTAGGCTTTTCTCCAAGAGATATGGTGACAGTTTCCCTTCGAGTACGTACTCAGCAATACCATTGATCCGCCAAGGGGTCGGAAGCTCCGCATCCAGCAGGGCACTAGCACGCCGCTTATAAGCCTCGTCCTGCTCTACCTCACTCTCGCCCATACGCACCTCTAGCACTTGCTTTTCTTTTTCCTCGGCATCGTCGGCGTCGTAATCTTCGATATTCCAGACCTCTTTGTTGATCCTCCACGTCTTATACCAGCTGTCGTATGACATACCACCAAGGGACGTTTCTTTCGAGAATTTTTCTTGAGCAATACGCAAAGCCTCTTCTTGGTTGCTGGCTTCCACGTTGTATTTTTGTGTTATGCCTTCATACTGCGGGGTCATCACTTTACGGTGCCCCGTTAGTGAGATTTTCCATTGCTTCGGTTTAGCCTCTTCTTGGGCGATAAGCCCCGCTAGGCGGTTATTCCACCTGGTAACCAGGGACTGCTGCTTAGTGGCCAGAAAACCAAAAACACTCCACCCAAGATCTGTAAGCTGCGCTCTAAGATACTTGTTTGCGCTGCTCGGATCTTTTTCGGAAAGTTGAATAAGCCCCTTGGTTTCCAAGGTGAAAAACGTCTTTGCCCGGATAGCTTTACTCTTCTGATCTTTGATCAGCCCTTGCTGGGATATAAACGACCAGCTGCTAGTCCAGTAGTTGTCTTTTCCGTATTCAATTACGGCACGGCATACACTCACCATACCGTGGCTTTCCTGTAGGGTCTGTTTAGCCCCGATCATCAAGATAGCGTAATCTTGGGGCTCTGATAGCTTCAATCTGTTTATAACAGATTGTCTGGCCGGTTCGATTGACATTTTTTGCCTCCAATTTTTTCTGGTTTTGCCGCCTCACACCAAATATATGCACGATTTAATCGGAGTCAACTGATTCAGCTTATTTTTTCGATTTTTATTTTTTCAGGGGATTCCCAAAGGGAGCGGGGAATGGGTAAGCCCTAAGACTAGGGCTTACCCATAGACTAGTTACCAAGGAAGTTGATACCCTCAACCAGGGTAGCGGTCTTTTGGATCAGGTTGGTATATTTACTGTTAAGCTTGTCGCCTTTAACCGGTGTCGAAAGCGCCATCTTGAGATCCAGATGTGAGATATCCATAGCAGACGAGTTAGTTAGTATATGCCCAAAGGGGAATTGCACCACCAGGATCCTACCCAGCTTACCATCACCAGGGGTATTAACCGCCACCAGGGCCACAAAGAATCCCATACGTCCGGCATCATTGATCCAGTTGTCTTGAAATTCAACCGTAGAAAACAGATGATTACCATCTGTGATCCCATAGTGGTTAGGATGCTCCTCTTTGGTGCTCCTGGCCAGCATCAATCGATCTGGAGTAAACGACTCCACTATACCAACCGCTTTGCTGCTACCGTCGAATTCCATGGCAAGAACTGGGATTAGATATTCACCCACCTGCTTAGAGAATGTTGCTAGTGTAAACTCCATGGTAATACCCTTCAAAAATTGGGAAAATAACTGTACTCTAAAACGCTCTGATTCGCATTCTAAGCACAGTTAATTTTCCCTGGTCCGCTGCTACCTGTAAGAGGTAAACGCCCCGCAGAGACACCATTTAGGCGCTCTGCGGGGGCTTGTGGTGCTAGGCGTCATCGCTCATGTTGTAAAAGTTGGCAACCGCTGCCCCCATAAGACCGTCAAAAGGGTCGGCGTCCTCGTCCTCGGTGGGCTCCTCCTCCTCGGCGGCGTCGTAAAACACTGCCGCCGCTCGCACTCCCGCCATCGCGGCGGCCAGGTCATCGCTATCACTGTCCATGGTATCCTCCACCTCTGGGGCGTCCTCCATGTCCATCATTGCGAACCGAGCCGCATCAATGGTCAAGGTGCTAACCTGATTCTGCACCTCTTCAAGCTGCTCACCCTTTTTGACCAGGGCGCGTCGAATCTGCCGAGCCTGAACCCTGGCGTCCTCAATCGCCTTGGCAACGCTTGCCGCTGCATTGTCGGGCAACACGGTGATGTAGCCCTTCATCCGTTGGACAACCTCACGGATCCCCTTGTAGTCCGCACTGGCCACCGCTTCCCGCAACTCGCCCAAGGTGTCGCGCATATCTGAAAGCATGGACTCCAGGGCGACCTCGTTGTCCCCCTTGATCTCAAACCGTACCACCGCAAACCGCAGGGCGGAAAACTGGGCCGAAGTATTGAACTCGGTTACTTCATCCTGCTTTTCTTTCACCAGGGCTTCCAAGTCGTCGAGCCGCTCTTTATCCAGGATAACCCCAAGAATCGAAGACACGCCCAGATTCTCCACCTCACGCTTGATCTTGGATCTGATATTGGTGGCCGTTTTATACTCCTCCCTATCGTCCAGAACCTTGACAGTTTCCCAGGTGGATTTTTCGCGTTGCCCCTCGACTTCAATGTCTCCCGCGCCCCGCTGATACTTCACGCCGCCGTGAACGGAACAACGATAATTTACCAAGAAACAAGGTTTAAGATCTTTTGCTGTGATTCCCATGATTTTTTACTCCATTTTTCCTTTGTTGATTGTTCTCTGTTAAAAGGGTCCGCTTTAGTTAGCAGATCCCCCGTTCTCTTCATCCGTATCCGTTTCATCCATCAGGTCAAAGACCCGACCGGCAAACTCGTCACCGGATCCCTTCTCTTCAGGGTCGTTAGCAGCAACCGCCGCAGAGGTTGCCCATTCTCGCACTTCGGCCAGCGTTCCACGGTCGCCCCAACCAACCACAATCGGGTTGACATCCTGAGCCGCCTTGACCACGTCCTCGGTCGTCGGATCCCTTTCCTCGTCATCTGCGGCCCAAAGGGCTTCCACGATGGCATGCTCAAGCTCGGCACCCGTGAATTTTTGCGTCACGTCCGCCAGCTTTTCGAGATCCAGGCCCACGTCACTCAGGTTATACTTGTCAACCATAACCTGGAGCACCTCCACCCGATCCGCACGATTAGGCGAATCCACAAACCAGATCCGGTCGAATCGACCAGGGCGGAAAAACTCGCTCGGCAAATTGGTGGGGTTATTGCACGTTGCCACGATATATACCGGGGCTTCGGTTTCATTCATCCAGGTGAGGAATTCACCGAATACCCGCACCGTGGTCCCACCGTCCGAATCGCCACCACCACCAGATCCGGCCAGTCCCTTTTCCACCTCGTCGATCCAAAGGATACAGGGGGCGACCGCTTCGGCCACTTTCAGAGCCCTTTTCAGGCCCTTTTCAGACTCGCCCACGTACTTACCAAACGCCGCGCCCACGTCGAAGCGCAACAAAGGCAATTGCCAGGCCGCCGCAACCGCTTTAGCACTCAGAGATTTACCGGTTCCAGGGATACCGGCCACCATGATCCCCTTGGGACGGGGAAGGCGACGGTTGGGATCCTCAGAGCGGGATTTCTGGAACGCCTTGCGCCGACGTTGCAAGTAGGTTTTGAGCCGCGTCAAGCCACCCACCGCGTCAAGGCCACGGGGATCAGGGTCTTTCCACTCAATTGCGCCGGATCCAGAGATCAGGGCTTTTTTGCTTTGGATCAGGATGTCCGGGTCGATCCGTTTGACTTCGGCCAAGCTCTGGGCCATTGCCTGCTGGGCCTGGGCCGCCTCAAGGCCGGTCAAGGCGTCAATCGCGGCGTCCCGGTTGCCGTTCTGGGCGAGATCTTCCCGCACCTTGGGCGTAACCATCTTGAGCATACCATCGACCAGCTTTTCGATCTCAGGGCGATCCGGCAGATCCAGATCCAAGAGGGTAAAACCGTCCTCCACTTCGCCGCCATCAATGGCGATGATCTGCACCCACTCATTGGCCCCCGTGGATTGCGATTTGCGACCAATATCCTTGAAATACCTGGCAACCTGCGGGTTATTCAGGTAACTCTTGATATCCTCCACAATTACTGTCACGGGACCGGTGGAGTACTGGTAAAGGGTTTTCGCCAGCTGCAAAGGGTTGGACAGCGCGACGTCCGCACTCTCCGGGTTCTCAATCGGGAACATCCCGATGGACGCACGCCAGCAGAACACCTTGTGACCCAGCTTCGCAGCTACAGCCATGATTTTCCGCTCTGCGCGATACTCTTCTTTGGTTTGGATCCAAAGAAGACCAGACCGCGACCTGATCATATTCGAGAGTTTCTTTTCAAACATCGTAGTAACCTCCATTTTTTGGTTTCTGCCGCCTCACACCAAATATAATCACGGAAAATGCAGTGTCAATACTTTCGCTGATTTTTTCGGATTATTTATGGCTGTCGTTATGGGAACCGATAAAATCCATCGCGTCGGCCCCAGCCATAGCACAAGCGTTCATGAACTCCATGGAGCAACGGCTCTGGAGTGACGCCAGTACACAACTATCGTGCATACCCTTGGGAAGGGGTACGCCTTCCAACCGCCAATTTCCCAGAGCATCCTTCACGATTGAAGCGGTGCCCACGCCCAGGGCGCTTTCAATCTCGGTTAGTTCATCCTCACGCTCACGCTCCAAGCGCTCACGGGTTCGACGATCTAGCTCGGCTTGATTGACATAGTCACAGGGCATTTTGTTTTCCTCCAATTTTTTGTGGTTTTTTCGCCTCACACCAAATATGTGCATGAAAGAACCGAAGTCAACTATTTTTCTTCGATTATTTTTTGCCCGATTTAATGCGGTTTTGTGTCCGCTCAAAATATGCGCATTAAAATAGGCGAGTCAATACTTTTTCATGCTTTTATTTTTTTGAACGTATCGCGCCTGATTCGCATTCTGAGCTTAGTTAATTCAAGGGGTACTCGGATACCACCCGGAGGGTAAACGCGCCCCCTAGGCCCCAATGGCTTCGCCTCTGAGGGATCTATGGGATCCCAGCACCCTAGCGTAGCGAAGGGGTAAACCTACGCGCCCCGCGCCCGCGTCTCGCGGTTCCCATGGGGATTCCCCTATGTCTATACCCTAGTCCTGGGCCTTGGCAGGGGCAAAAGGGAATCCCAATGGCAATCCAATTCAATTCGGAGTGGGGCGGTCAAAAATGAGTTCAAATATTTCAATCAATTTTTGTATAGAGAGAGCATCTAAATAGCTTAGGATACCCCTGACCGTATTTTGTATAGAGAGATACGCAAGAGAAATAGCGGTCGATAGGTGCCTTGGTAGCCTGTTTTCTCTTTTCAAATCGAGCAAAAAAATAAAAACGCAAAAAGTACACCGGCTGGGTAGGTTTTGACTTCAAATATTTCAATCAATTTTTGTATAGAGAGATACTAGAATATACGCTGAGTCCAGCCACCCCTATTTTGTATAGAGAGATTGTTCAAAAAAACACAACGTAAGTTATAATATAACGAACACTATTACTCACAAGGATATTGTTATGTCCAAAGCACCGAATAAAATCAGAGTCAACGGCCAAGTTTATGTGAAAGCGGATCAGGATGGCGACGAGGAAGACGAGAAACAAGCAGCGGAAAAAAGAATACTAAGCCATACCATTACCCTTGAACTAAGTACTAAAAGAATTTTAGAAAAACTACGTATTATAAGGGACCATCTAGATAATCCAACAGATTTGATTTCACCCGTACGTTTTATGGATGCAGAACTCCGCCACTGCCTTGACATTGTAGCCAGTATACGCCGAGACAGAGTGTTACTAACTAGCCGTAGGTCGTATTTATGATGGTGTATGTCTACAGTCCATACTGTTTATCCTTCCTCCATAACTTTTATCAACTCAATCAGGTCCGTGATTTGCTGATCCAGCATCCTAACGGTTCCACGTTCCCTAGTTGCCTCTAGCTCATGTTTTTGCGCAGCGTCTTCCGCTCTTAAAACGGCACCGTACAGCCCTTCTAGTTGTTTTTTCAACTCATCTATTTTACTTTGTCTAAGTGGCCCCATACTTATTTCTTTCCTTTTTTAACCCCCTCCAGCAGAGCGATGGCTTTTTCCATACCCATCTTCCGTACCAGTTCTCCTAGCCTTACTTGTTTCTCGTACTGCTCCGCTCGAAGCTTATCCTGCTCTGCCCGGTTCTCCTCATCCTCAACACTATCGCGTAGCAGGTTAACGCACTTATCCAACTGAGTAGCAGAGATATCCTCCAACGCTACTAGGTCATATCCAGTATAGGTTGACATAACCAAAGATTTTTCTGGCTCTGGACCTAGACTTGCTTTCAACTTATCCAGCATCTTGACAAGGTCACTGCCGTTGAAAATGTAACAGTTGTCGTTTTCAGCTAGAGCACCGCTCGAAAAATCATCCTCATCAATTTGGTGCTGTCCTTTGCCCGTTAACCAGCTTGCCGGGAAGTGACGTAAGTCTCTTTCGCACAATCCCAGTGCTTCATAATCATCAAGGATAACCTGCCACATCCCAGATAGCGTGCGCTTCTTCACGTAAACTTTTCGCAAGTCTACCATGGTTGTATCAGCTTCAGTAATAGCTTCTCGGTACAGTTTTTTGAATAGCCTTTTAGCTTCTGCCAGCTTTGCAGTTTTACTCTGTTGTTTCTTTGCCATTTGTTTACTCCTTTTCCATTGGAACGTAGTAGCTCCAAAAGTTGTAAGTCTGTACCAAAAAAGGTTTTCCGTACATACGCCCAATTTTATCCAATTTACGTAGGTACAAGGATCCCACGGAGTAAGGCGTTTTACTGACCGGCCACACACCTCTCGTTTTGTCGTATGCAATTGTAGAAGAAGGTGCGTGCCCCACGATACGAAAACATTTTTTAGGTAGTAAGCGCTTATGAATATTTGTTCCGATAGGGAAGTATTTTTCCTGCGCCTCTAGGTATACTTCCTCGATAGCTTGTTGTGCAGCCTTTATCTTTTTTACTTGTTTTGCTGTGAGTTTAATCATCAGTTTATCCTATCTACGCAGAAGGAGTTGACTCAATAACTTCACAAGGAACACCGGGGAAGTTTTCGCTAACATATTCCACGCCTTTACCTTTGGCCACTTCCATACTTAGATAGGCGGTATCCTTATACGGCCAGATACCCAAAGGAAGCTCAGTTTGTAAATAAACCCTGTCGGTACTGTGCTTACTTACAACTATCGAAATTTTTGTAATATTGATTTGCATTACTCTCCTCCTCTAGCCACCTTAGCGTTTAAGCACCTCAAAGCACATCAGCAGTGCCTCTTTAACTGGGGATAGCGCGTTTCCCATGGGCTTGGTAGAAGTACCACAAGAAGCACACCTTAGCCACGCGGCTTCTAGATCACTTATGCACAAGTCGAACAGGTGTCCTCCACAGGTACACTTAATGTTTTCTATTCCTGTTTTGTGTTCCCATTCTATGCTATTTACTGCGTTTTCTAGAACAAACATTATGTCCTCCTTACCTTCTTGTAACCTCTTGTAGTCTAACTTCTGACCATGCTAACCACTCTTCACTACACTGCAAAGACTCCTCGACTTCCTGTAGCCGCTGCTTAGCCTTTTCTACTTCACGCTTGGATGCACGTATATAATGGAGCGCAGTATCCCTATCATTGGTCCAGTAGTTAACCAGGTCTTCTTTAGTGACTGCGCGAATATCTACCAGTTTATAATCCCAAGATCCGGTATCATAAATGGTCACCCCTGTTTCCGCATCCCACTCACCGGGAGTCCTACGATACTCCACCCAATTACCATCAGCATTGTGCTCTAGGTACATAGGTACGCTACTCTTCAGTCCTTCCTTGTCAATAGAGTAACCGATATGGGTAGGGTGTTCGTTAATGGTAGTCATTACTTAGTCTCCATTTCTTTAATCTGATTTAAACGTTTAGCAGAATACGTTATATGCTCAAAGTATTCCTTAATTTCCTGTTCAGAGTACCCGTTAGCTTTCCCGATCTCACGATATTCAGCTAACCACTCTTCTACCGTGCGTGTCTCACACCCGATGGTTAGCGTACAAAAACTACTCGTGGTCACGCTGTGCTTAGTACCCTGAATGTAAAGAGGTGAAACTTTCCAGCGTCCACCGAACACCCGAGCATCACCGTACACCTGAGCATTACCGAACACCTGAGCATTACCGAACACCCAAGCATCACCGTACACCTGAGCATCACCGTACACCTGAGCACTATCGGACATACAAGCACTACCGTACACCTGAGCATCACCGCACACCCGAGCATTACCGCACATCCAAGCATTACCGAACACCCGAGCATCACCGTACACCTGAGCATCACCGTACACCTGAGCACTATCGGACATACAAGCACTACCGTACACCTGAGCATCACCGCACACCCAAGCATTACCGCACATCCGAGCATTACCGAACACCCGAGCACTACCGTACACCTGATTATCACCGTACACCTGAGCATCACCGTACACCTGAGCACTATCGGACATACAAGCACTACCGCACACCCGAGCATTACCGCACACCCGAGCACTACCGTACACCTGAGCATTACCGTACACCTGAGCATTACTGTACACCCAACAGCTACCCTCTTGGGAAAGATTACGATCTTCCTCTACCCAACCTCCCAGATCTCCCACCTTCACATTAAGTTCAGGAATATCTCGAAGAGCTTGGATTCTTCTCAAGCCCTCCTTGTTCTTCTTTCCCCATAGTCTGTACTTGAGTTTAGAAGCAATAGCTTTTTTACTTACAGGTTTATTGTTGCTCATAGTAGTTTACTTATTCCTTTTTCTACCTTCAGGATACATCCAGCCGCCGTCTTCCCAGTAGATATAATCGACGCAACCTTCGGCATTAAAGATATTGTGTTCCTTCATGCACTCTGGGATGTAGCTTGGATCGTCCTCCTGCATGCAGTCGGCGTAAAGATTGCCACAGTCACCACATGGATCTGGAGTATTCATTTTTAACCCTTTGGTGTGTAAGGAACGTCGTAAAGCTTCCGCCCTACGATTCGTTTTATCATGACAGGTTTTTTCTTATCCTCTTCTGGCGGAACCACTTCACCCATCGCCAGCGTTAGAAGCTTCTCTTCTCGTCCTCGGAATAACCGAATATACGTCTTAAGATCTTCCCACTCTTTGCTGGTAAGCAATACACAGTTTGGCATACTTGGATGGATAAACTGAGGGCACCGCTCATAAACGGATTCCATCGCCTCACAGATTGGGGAGACCAGTTTACCAACGGTAGTTTTATTTGACATCAGTCTTACCTCCTTTTGTTTTCTGCCTCGTATCAAATATAAGACTGATTATCTAGAAGTCAACACGCCTTCTGACGCCTTTTGTTAAAAGCGTTCCAATCTTTAATACAGGCTTCCTCGGTGTGCTGGTGGGTTTCTAGCTGGAACATTGCCGGGCAGAGTGTTGGTCTTGGGTGCTTTAATACGAATTTAAAATACCCTCGTTGTCTACTGACAGTCGGCTTTTCACCACAGTTTATACACTTGGTAATTCTAGTCATTATCCGCCGTTGCTTCCTATTTTACGAGAAGTTCCTGTGCGTCGACAAGTATACCTGTAACCGTGGTGTGCGCTTTTGTTAGGGCCAGGTTTAGCTTTTCTAAGTTTACCACCCGTTGCTCCAACTCAGCGCAACTATCTGCGTCGTCTAGCAGGCGCAGGAAAAACTCTGAAGTAAGCTCATCTGGACAAAAGTATTTGTCCTCATGGTCATTCTCAATCAACCAATTAGTTGCCCCACGCCAGTAATCGCGTTCCTTTTTAGTAGTTGACGTTGCCATTTTACCCCTACTTCTCTAACAGCCCTAGTTGCTTTAGCGGTGCAGCAGTTACTTCCTTATTATACCGCAACCATTCCAATCGGTTCCGCACCAACTGATCTTCCAACCTTATACGGTACACTTTGTAATCCCAATGGCTGATCTTATTAGTTCTAAGTAGTTTTCGCATTTCTTGATCCGCCGCAAGACATTTATCACATACCGGATAGCATATGATATCTTTTGGTTTGGGGTCTTCTTCCAGCGTTACATTGTGACAAGCGTGGCACCATAGCATCTTTTCCATCATACCCTCCCTACTCTAGAAGACAAAGTTGACCAATGTCTTTAGTGGCCTCTTTGTCGTAGACAAAAAGATTCACCAGAATTCCACGTTGAATACGTTGCTGTAGATAATTGCAGTAGACTTTATACTCCACCTCTTTGATCTCTCCAGCATCCATGCGTCTCTGCATGTTTTCATTTGCGTCAAAACATTTTTGACACACAGGTACACCAACAAAGTGGTCACTCATATTAGGAAATCCTTTAGCCCTTTCCAGCATACCGCTGAAAAGCTCACCACCAGGCTCTTTACCAGTCATATCCGTTCTACAACAAGGGCAAAAGTTCATTTTATCCTCCAATTTGTTAGGGTTGTTCTTACCGCCTCGTATCAAATATAAGGATCAAATTGGAAGAGTCAAGGGGGCGGAGATGGTTTTATGCTTCTCGATTCTCCCAATCCTCCAGGGCTTTGATCAATCCAGGGTGTGCACCGAAAGCATCATACTGGATAACTGCCGCCTCCAGGATTGCGAGTAGCAGGTCACGTTCTTTTTTCATATGCGCGTACTTCACCCATTTTCCAGCAGCACACTGCGTCATCTTGGCATACTGTTTCGACGTGCGAAACTTAGTTGACAGCGTACTAGTTACTGGTGGGTTGTACCTATTGATGCTCATTTTTAATCCTTTTCTTGTAGTACCAGTTAAATTGTGAGTTGTGATACCAGTAGTAATAAGTAGCAAACTCTCTGGTCCTCACCACTTTGCACCTAGAACAACGGTGGGCGGCGTGCATGCCTTCAACATTCTCCCACTTATGCCTACATCTACTCATCTTTGACCTTCCGTGCAATCTTCCATGCTTCCTCTACGTTCATAAGTTGCTTCTGTGCATCGTGTAACCTACGCAAGCTGTGAGAGACGTAGGAGAGCTTACGGGCATATAGATTGTGCAGGGCGTCCCTCCGCGTCTTGGCCGCCTTCTTACTCCCCTTGGAGCGCCACTGGGGCTTGTGGCTATAAGGATGCGTGATCCAATAGCCACAAGGCGTCTCACGTTCGATATGCAACTCATGAAAGTTTACAGTACGGGCTATAGTATCAGCGTACCACAAAACTCCTTCAACTACCTCATCCAACTTTTCTTTGTCCGCAGGGTCTAGTGCATCTGCTGCGTACAGTTTACCGTGCGTAGTGTATCCAGGACTTAAAGGATACAAATTGTCATATTCTTTCATAAGATTATGAAGACCACTATTATCATCAGTATGATTACCCATCCGATGCTCCTGCTTTGATACACTCAGGGTGCCGCTCTAAACATCCCTCACGTTCATTCAAAGTATCCCAGGCTCCTTTGTCCGCCTGGTCACAAAAGATTTTGCAGGACCATGCAGCGCCAAACCTGGATACCCTAATCCACTTACAGCGGGTTCCGTCTTCGTCAATACATCGCCAGGGATGATTGCTTACTTCGATGTTTATCTTCGCCATTAGTCGATCTCCTCTACAAACTCACCCACATTTATCGCGCCAGGAACCATATCTAGCGTTCCACCTTCGATAACGTCTACTACCGTTACATCGACACGCGGCATAAAGGTGCGCACGAAAAGAAATCCATCCTTTTCCATCGCCCAAACTGCGACGTTGAATTTATCCCAAAGCGTCTCCTCGTATGCTTTGAAAGTTTCTTGGGAATGAATTCTAATCTGCGGTTCTACTTTTGCTTTATGTCCAGATACTCGGCAAAATCCTTTAGGCAAACCTAGACACATCAAACCAGAACGCGCCCCCATTGCAAATGTTCCAGGTACATGGCTGTTACATCCAAAGTAGCTTCCAAATTCGTAGAAGTTGAATTTGTTACAGCTATCTGGGGAAGGGCCTCCCACACAACCTGGACATTGAAACTCTTTAATCAGTTCTTTTTTGTATTCCATAGTTTATCCTCCAGTTCGTAGTTCTTACCGCCTCATATCCAATATAAGATTGGTTTGAAAGAAGTCAATAGTAGTAGGTTGTTTTACAAGTCGTTAGGAAGGCCGATTCCTTTGAAGAACCTATCACCATTTCTTGAAGCCTCAGTATCCGCTTGCCTTGCCTTCTCATACTCCGGGTGCTGGGACTCGCGCTGTCGGCAGTCTTGACAAATAACCTGTGTATTGAACATAGACATCGTAGTGCAGTTGTTTGTAGAACCTCCGCACCGTTGGCATACATTTGGAAATAGATTCATGTTAATTATCTCCTTTTAACTGTTTTACACACTTGATCCAGTCTGGAGCGTAGCCTTGGAAAACAACTTCATCTTTTGCAGCAGATAAATGCAACCTATTCTTACCACCACAGCGGTGGGTAACTCCAAGACCCTCGCAGTGCTGTTGTACCTCTGGTAGTTTTCCACACTTTGGACACGGTGTTCTTTCGGCTTCTTGCTTTACTTCCTCCGAGTCGTCCTCTCGGTAAGGAATAATCTCATCGTCTGCCTCTAGCACTACGGCATTACTTGGTGACTCTGACAGTATCTTCCTTGAAGGATGCGCCCACATAGCAAAGAACACAGCTAGATTCTCTTGGACTTTATTCTCGTAAGATTCTTTCCAGACGTCGTCGTCCACCTCGAATGTTACTTCAAAGGTTATCTCAGCTGCAACCTTGGCCATACTAATCCGGTTTCCTTACGTCAAACAGGTGAAGTACTAATGCGCCACCATGCAGCAGCACCGTTCCGACGTACTGATCCCCAGAAACATCATCAGAGGGAAATCCAGTTCCTAGCAAACGAAAACTTCGATACTCTTGCTCAGCGTTTTTATCTACCAAAGCCCAGATGCAGGGTAGTCCATTTTGAACGTCCACTGTGAGAACAGTTGCTCCCTTTGACATCCTAATTTGAAATTCGTCTGTAGTTGGAATAACGTATTTAAAAATAGGCATTAGTAACTCCATTTCTTATGGAACAGTTTGTTTTTGTTGTAATCAAATACTCTGATTACAGTTTGCCCAAGCGGAGTAAGCGCCCGGACTTCGCAGTTATGAAAAGGACGCCCTTTGTCTTTCCTGGAATTGAGAGCTTTAAGCATAGCTCCCTCGACGTCTCCGATTCCCTCTAGCCTCCTGTGCATTCTCCTGCGTTTATTCTCAGGAAAACGTGGAGTATTTGCAGTAATACTACATGGCCATTTCATTTTATCTTATCCTTCCTCCACTGTTACAGACGCAGCAGATTTACTAGCGAGTTGTTCGGCCCAGATGCGAGCTTCTGCTTCTGGAAGTCCAGATCTAACCAACGCCTTCCCATTTTTAATACAATCATCAATTATACCCTTTGCTTGCACCAGCCCAAGTCCAGTTAGGGATCGAATCTCTCTGATACTTTTGATGTATCCAGAGCTACCGTCGTCAAATCTGTACCTTTGTGGGTTTCCTGTAATCCATACAGAGAACTTAGGACTGTTTGCCAATAGCGCAGCCTTGGAACGTACAATTAGAAAACCTTCAAATGCCTTTAGTCGAGCTAGCATTTGTGGAATGTTTTCTTCTTTTGCGCGTAGAGCAGCTACTTGCATTTCTGCAAACGATGCTGAAGTTAATACTTCCATCAGCATATCTACACGTTCGGGTGACGTGAGTTCAATATCTTTACTAGCACTCTCTGGTTTAGATTCTGGTGCAGTATCATCGGGTTCCTCGGAGATTAAAGAGAACCGTTTCAGGTCTTCTGTCATGGTGGTGTTCTCCTCCGATGGCGGCGTATCCTCTGGTGGTGTATCATCAGGGTAGCAGGTAGCAATAAGAGTATCTTTGTTACCCGTAATCTTAATAGGCAGACCTCTCACATTAGCAATTGTTATCGCTAGTTTTTTTGCATGTGCAATTGCTTTCCTGTAAGAGTCAAATCTTGTTCCATTAGCGTATGGACTATAAAGTGGATTTCCACGACTATCTGTTTCAACAACCCCAAACCAGCTTTCTTTTTCATAGTCTTCTGTTTGTAACCCGACGTAAACTCCCATCGCTCCCGGTGCGTAGTTCATCGACTCTACCAGTCATGTGTGGGCAGGTCTTCACAAACAAACGCATCACTATCAAAGTTAACCCAGTTGCATCCATGCTCCCTGGCGTAGCGTAGCACGTTGCACAGAGCTTCTGAGTAGCCAAGTTTGAGGATACTTTTGAAGTAGGCTTCCTGGTCTTCTTTTTCTGGAACCCACACAAAGTAACCATAACGGTGGGAAGCGAAGACCAACCCTCTGGTGTCCATCTCGATCATGTGGTCATCCCACTCGGTGATGTGCCCAGTTGACAGATCCATATACTTCATAATGTTTGGCATTGTTTCCTCCAATTTGTTTGATGTTCTAACCGCCTCGTATCAAATATAAGGATTAAACCGGGAGAGTCAATACCTGGAGAGGTTATTTTTGAAGAAGGTAGGATTAAACCATGGCTGGAATTTTGGAAAAAAGTATTTGAATCAAAATTTGATTAAGTAACGAATCGAAAGTAGGACTGAGGATTACTGACTACCTATTTTGTATAGAGACTTCACCCACCGTTTACGAGTGCGCCCAACAATGCACCGAGAACTTCAGCAGCGTTTTCGGTGAACTCGTTTTGATCGTAGTACACGACTTCATTTCCGCCAGCGTCCACCACTCGAACGTACTCACAAGGTGCCGGTGCCGCAGGGCATCTAAGCTCAAGTCCGTTAATTAGATAGGCAACCGATTCGTTTTCCATTGATAATCCTCCTCTATTATACTCTACCGTGTTTGGCCTACTCTTCTGTATCTTTTTGTTCTGTAAGCTCCCAGTGCCCATCTACCACTTTTGGTTCTGGGAGATAGCCCGTATCAACGAATGTTTGTAGCAGCTGCAAAAGCTCCTGCACTTGTTCTATAGTAAGGTGCATTCGCGTACACTCTTTGCCATTGAAGTCTGTGTCCACTCCAAGCCAGATTGCGGCTTCAGTAGCCAGGCTGCTTTCCTGCACAGAACATTCACTATTGTAGCGATCCGTAAACTCGCAGATGGTAAACCCTCTATTGGTCTTTTTAACTTTGATTGGCATAAAATCCTCCGTTTTGTTCCCTCATTTCTAAGATAAGCACAGTTCATAGATAGTCAAGAGGTTAACTACACTGGGCGACCTCTCCAGACTATTAAAGCCGCTGCTCCTAATGCCAGGTAATCTGGAACTTTAAAAACACGGCAGATCGTTACTAGCAGAACAAGGATGGAAAGCTCCATGATAGCATGTAGTCCATGAGGGATAAACTCATCCATTGATTCCACAAAGTAGTAGTTAAAGATCTTTTTGGTAGTCTCAAACTTGTAGAGTACGTCAACTGCTAGTGGAACAATCACTACTAGCGCAATTAGAACCCACATCAGCACGTTTGCGTTAATCATTGTTACGCCTCTACCAGTGCGCCTGCGGTGGTCTCTCGTCCACAGCTATCACATACTAGCGCCTCATCTGCGTACCACAGATACGGGTCTTTGCTCGGGCTTGGTGCATTGGGGTCTTTTGAGAAAAGAGTGTCCCCACATGCAGAACACTCTAGTTTTCTTTCTGACACATGGACGACTTGACGTTCTTTGAGCTTAGACTTTGACATCATTTTCATCCTCCATTGTGATAAGATTTTGGACGCCCATATTCTTCAACGCCTCTTCCGCTTTTTTAAGTGCGTTCTCAAGATTTTGCATCCTGTGCCCCTCATCTAGTTCGGATAGGTAAACAAGCTGCGCCTCTTCATAGAGTTGCCGGAATGCATTACGGTTCTCATTTGAAGAGTCTTTTGTGGATACTACGGGTGTAGTGATTTCAGCCACAACATTCCTGAAGATATCTTCGTTAATTGATAGAAGACTTTTTAGACGATTAGTGACATACTCCCTTATCATCTCTTCTTCACGCTGCTCTTTTGTTTTTGTCTCGTTGGGTGTAGGATCTATCATTAGGTTCCTCCGTTTTTGCCTCATATCAAATATAGTTACGAATTGGCGGGAGTCAAGTAGGTTGGTGCTATTCTTCGTTCAGGATAAACGAAAATCTTACGAGGTCTTCGTCTGGTTTCTCTTCAACTTCGCCTTTAAGTATTCCAATCTTTTCTACCAACGCAATTCTAATATTCGTAACGTCTCTAAGACGTTTGGTATCTCTTTGTATAGAGCGCTTAAGTCGGTCTGCTTCTTTCACAATATCAGAAAACTTTGCCCATAGACCCGATAACTCTTCGTTATCGCTGCGAGCACCTTCCTTAGCAACAGTAAACACAGGGGTTAGTTTACGTTCTGCACCGCTGTACGCGTCTTTGTACGCGTCTTCCCATGAATTACTGTTTCTAAAATAATCGTTGAGTTTTATAGCTTTGTTTCTAAACTCAGGGGAAGACTTGGTAATAGATTGTACGTCTGCTTTTACTAAGTTACCATAGCGTGCAAAGTATATTCCGCACCCCGGACACTGATATTTTCTACCATGGGATAGTTGACCAAGGAATTTAAATCTGTCTTTTTCTCCGCATATACAGCACTGAAAGTCACGTGTATATGGAGAACCAGATGTACTTATTTCACAACTGGTATACCAGTTTATAGTTACGAGGTCGGCCATAGTATTAGTTTACAGGTCAAGCATAGAGAATCTAGCAGTGAACTCGTCGAGTGTGCTGGCGGTGGGGGTATCCAGAGGAGGGATGACATTTCCATCTTTAAATTTTTTGAGGATGTCTTTCAACTTTTTACTAAAGGCGACTCGAAACACTCCTGCGTCACCATCTGAGGAAATGTCAACAGCGGAAGGGGCTACCACTTTGATCATAGCGAGCATCCTTACAACCGCACTATCATAAGGCTTCCTTGCTGTCTTACAGAATATGAACGCACCTTCCTTTTTATACGTTTCAGCAGTTACCCAGGAATCCTTTTCAGGTTGGTTCTTGTCCAATCGAAAAGTTTCATGATCGTCACCAGTAGTTTCGTCTCCGTTGAAACTAATGTACTCCTGAGTGATCTCTGGTTTACCGGTTCCATCCCAGCTACAAAGTACAACCTTCCCACGTGCTTCGGCTGCGAATATCACTTCCGCGCAACGCATAATAGCGTTCCACTCGTTATCCGTGAAGCTGCGTTTCTGTCTCCAATAGTGTGTGTATCCCATGATTTCCTCCTTTTGTTTTCTGCCTCGTACCTAATATAAGGCGGAATTCTAAGAAGTCAATATGATTTTACTAATCTACTACCGCTTTGACCATAGATCTTTATCATATTTACTTAACGCCTTACGCACTAGATCTGGGGATTCATCAAGCAATTTATTTAAAGTGCTTTCACGTCTCCTCTGCTCGTAGCGTGCCCTCTCACTTATCTGCCGTTTCTCTTTGGATAACCTTCTTTTAACCTCTTCTGAGGTTTCTTTACGGATACCGATAACCCTGATACAGCAGGTATAACTGCTTTTGTCAACCATAATGCGAGTATATGCACCTTCGTGCTTTTTAACGCATGCATGTATTCTGCCGTACAGTGTATCCATAGCTTTCTTATACTTTTCAATAATTTGATATAGCTTTTCAATAGATATTTGTTTAGGATTATTTACAGAGGTATGGTCTGGAAGGTTCCATTCACCTAGCAGTTTCTGTATTTGTTGCGGGCGGTTGGCTTTTACGCTCCTCACTATTATATTCCTTTACTACTGTACTACTACTGTACTACAGCTGTTGCACCACACTCCAAACAAGTCCACGTGTTTCCAGTGTCTGGACCGTGTACAACTTCGCCTTCCTCACCAAACACTTCTAGGAAATTGCCGTTCTCATCAACCACCCAGTCTTCTGTGACATGGACCACGGTGACAAACTGTTTATGATCTTTATTGTTTGGACATGTTGCTTTCATGATTTCCTCCTTTTGTTTTTTGCCTCGTACCTAATATAATCATGATACGTAGATAGTCAACTAGAACTCATCTTAATTTTTGCACCTTCTAGTTATTCTTTATAAACAGTTGCCCAACCCTTTTGGAGTATAGAATGCTTACGTCAAAAACTCGTCTTGGTAATTACTTACGATTCAACGGTAGTTTATACCAACGAGTAGCCAATGAAGAAGCTCCTGTTACCGAAGAAAAGCATCTTCCTAATGAAGATGAATGGATCTATGAGTCACTAATTAAAGCCAGGAAAACTAGAGGGCCTACAGGTAGAGTTATGGCAGAGCAGGTGCTCTATAACTTCTTTACCGAAGAACCTGTTACCGAAAGTCATGATGAAGACGTTTATGAAGGAACCGGAGAAGGTAGCCAGTGGGTGGCTTTTGTTGACGATGAAGAAACCATTACCTTCGAGCACGCTAGTGGAAAGCGCTTAGTGTTCGTTCATTACAACTAGTTGATCGAAGAAACAACAGGAAAATTACTATGCCTAAGCCATCACGTATCAAATTTAAGGGCGCAGTTTACGAGTTAGTTAGAGTTGCTGACGAAAAAGACCCAGCATTTCAGCCTTTACTTCAGGATTTCCAAAACGAGACTGAAAAGTTTGCTGCTGCTGCAAAGAAAACAACTCTTATAGCAGACGTTGAAAACTCTAGTAAAGCAGTAATGAGCAAGGATTATAACATGGGTTATACCCATCTAGGTTCCGCGCAAGAAGCTCTATCAGCGTTAACCAAGCAGCTTGGGGCAGTAGGGGAAGCTTTGAATACATTGGTGGGTGTGGCAGGGATTAAGACTGAGCAAAAAGCAGCGGCGTCTGTAAAGAAACGCTAATCGAATTTAAGCTCACCCTGTTCTAGGTACTTCTCTCCCACTCGGAAAAATCCCGCGTACTTAGAGGGCCGATCTCCAAGAAGTGTCTTGAAGTACTGCTTTATAGGCCCCGGTAAGTCGTTCCAAGAGATACGTTGCGCGTTACCTCCGTAGGTTTTTGGATTCCTTTCCCAGTGCAACTCAAATCTCTTAGTCTCTTTATTAAATCTAATGCAGGTTAGTATACCTTGAAACTTGTTAACAAGGGATTCATTGTGAAGTCCTGTAACTGGATCTGTACCCTCATGGGCGAAGTACAGCCGGAAGTCATTACCAGGAAGCCTGTACAGCCTAGCCCTTTCATTTTTTCTTGGCCATCCCATCGTTTCCTCCTTCTTTTGAATCCCTGTCCTTAATGGCCGCTACAGCGGTATCCTTTAGAACATCGTTTATACTGAAAGCAAATACAAAATCTTCTGAATCCTCTTTGTTCCAGTGATCTCCACTTTGTGCCACCGCAGTATACGCAAGATTAGATAACAGCAAATCTTTTACTTCGTCTGGTAGATTCCTAAACTCTGGGGCCATCTCAAAGAATTCTTGCTGAGTCTTAACCGCCATTACTAGGTCCACGTCACCTTCTAGAATCTTGCGCATACGTTCTTTTGTTTTTTTCTCATTTACGTAGAACCCAAAATAATGCGCATATGTTCGGCGTAGTGCAACGCTAAGTAAACATAACGTGAGTAGAATTAGGGGTATCAGTATTACTACGTTACTTGTTTGCATGTTTTTACTGTACGGCATTCATGCGGAATCACAAATGCCGTAAAGAGTTTTCCCATTCCATCATCAGGTCGGTTGCGTAGTGCTTCAGCTAGCGAGCTGTTGATGAATCCCAATGGAACAGCCTTACCATAGATCTCCGCGTCCACAGAGTCCATTAGGTACCGTCCAGAGCTTTCCTTACACTTGCAGAACCGGAGTTCTTTGAATAGCCGTACAACGTCTGTGCACTTTGGGCAGAAAATTAATTTCATCTAGTTGTGCTCCTTATCCACTTTGATCTGTCCGGTGTTCAGACCATACGCAATTATCTTAAGGTGGTTACTAAGCTGCGCCTCTTTGCCTAACAACCAACTGCCGTAATCTGTAAAATCGATATTTTTTACTTTTAGATCTTTCTGGTCCTCTGGAACCTTGATCTCTCTGACGTCGAACTCAAAGTCTGGATCTTCTGTAACGCTGGTAGTGTACCAGTGATCAGATGGTTCGTCTGCCATCCCATCTTTATAGACATGGTAGATAAACACTCCTTTATGACATCCTGCTCTAACTGGTTCTATATATTTCATTGGCATTTTGTTTTCCTCCTTTTAATCGCTAAGATCGATATGTGCAAACCGAGCCATATCCGCAACATCAGTTCCGTCTACAACTTCGTAAGCAGCAGCTGCCGCAGACAGACGCCCGGTGCCTTCTACGTATGATGTCGGATCCATCATAAAATCAGGGATTAGGTATCCAAAAGCAGTCCATCCCAGTCTAGTAAGAAAAATATCTGTAACCGTGTTCGAGTCTACACGATACCGAGTTCCGCCTATTCCACTACCCGTGCCGTCGAATTTAGCGAGTCTCTTAGACACGATAATTTCAAACTCTCGTTTAAAAAAAGATAGCTTTAGGTTGTTGACCACAATTGTAGCGTCTCCAACTCTGGGACCGGACATACCCCAACGAACATCTTTGAATGTAAGAAGGCGTTCCCCGGAGATATGTTTACATCCCATTAGTAGGATCATGTATTTATGAATACCATTGATATATATATTCCCTTTAACCCGCGTATCGGTGGACGTAGGGATAGCATAGCACTCTGCTGCAAGCTTAGTTGCCAGTTGTTCTGTATCCACTGAAAAGATATCTTGTAGATTATCCATTTGTACCTCCGGTATTTGGTTCTCGCCGCCTCGTATTAAATATAAGGATGATACGGAAGAACGCAATACCTAATTTACAGTTTATTTAGGATTAGTCAACATCTAGGAGGTACACCTGGAGTTATAAATTAGCGATACAAGGCGGGGCTACTACGTAACGTCTTTTAGAATGTTGGGTCGACTAAGACGTTTGATTTCTGAGTTGAGGTGTAAGATATCACGTACCACTGCAAAACGGTTTTCTTTTGACAATTTCAACAGCATGTCGTGCATGTATTCAGTGTACGGGATAAGCATGGAAAAACACAAGTACTCCACGCCATCTTCAAACTTCACAATCGGCATCTTTGACCCGCTATGATGGATAGAAAACCCAACGATACGCCCGATGTGCATACCTTCTTGGTTTGATATAGAGATAACCTTTCCTCTGACTAGCTCCTCTGGAACGTAGAACGGGGCACAGTTATCCAATGGAAGGAAGCTGTCATCACGCGGCATTTTGTTTTTTGGACTCATTTTCAATTACCTCCAAGCCAGAACGGTTTTGTAAAAGTTTTTGTGCTTTTTCCATTTGATCTGAAAAGCTAGGATCGCTCGCTACCATCAGCGATCCAACTTGACCGTAGAACTCTTGCACAGTTACTTCGTTACCCATAAGCCAAGAGGTAACTGCACGGTATTTATCAGCCATAAACCTGAAATTAAGGATAGAAATAGTTGGGTCCATTGCTGTTTGGAAAATCAATGGGTTAGTTTTTGGATCAAATATCGCCACTTTAGTAATAGCCTTCGGAAGGATACTTCCGTAGTGGGCGGCATTTCCAAGTCCTTCCACGGAATTTTTCCAGAACTCTTTAAACAGACCTAGGTGTATCTTAAACCAGGCTGTCCTTTCCTCCATGCTACTACATTTGTTCAATTCTTTTTGCAGTAACTTTGGAAGTTTACTTCCCATTCTGTTTACCTGCTCCAAGAAATCCTCATCCGGTCGCATACTCTGCTCGTTTAGCAGGTCTGTTTCGACCTCTACGATCCCGATGTTCTCCCCATCGGTTCTAGCGCAGAAACCAAAGTACGCGGCGTATACCTCTGTTAGGTAGACGAGGTGGCTAGAGGATGGATTGTCCTCCCAGTTGCCCTCACTGCCTGTCATGTTCCTAGGAAGCAGACCTTCCTTTAGGGCTTTGCGAGCAATCGTTTCGGTTGTTCCATGATACAGTTTCATGATGTCCTCCGCTTAGTCATCCATGATGTGGCTAAACCTGTCGTAGTCTATTCCGGTTTGCTCCTCTACTTCTACCGAAGGGTCACTACACAGGCCTGTATCAAGAACACGTCCTCCGAACTCTTCTATCAATACCTTACGCAGTTCTGGAGATCTCTCTCCATATTTAACGTACTCTGTGACACCTGCAATTAGCTCTGGGTTTTTGCATTCTTTAACGAGTTTTTCATGCGCTCGTCTGCTTGGGGTACCTGCGAAGAGTACTCCAACGGATTCGGAGCTTTCTTTTTCTAGTAGTACTTCTACCTCATAGTCTTCACTAGTAAGATCTCCCCATACACCATGTGGGTTAAGATCAGTTGACCAGTGTAAACTATTCTTATCCAGCTTCGCTAGCTCTTTTTCTGCTAGTTTTTCTGCCTCTTCTCGACTTTTAGCAACTACTGATACTTCAGCTAATGCTTTCTTAAACCTTACTACTTTTACTTTCCTTTGCAGGATCGTTCTAAACTTGTAGGTTTCTCCTTTTTCAGCCTCTTCTTTAGTAAGTAACTCTAGTTTTTTACTCCAAGAATCGTGAGCCTCTTGGTACTCTTGTGCCAGGATGTCAAAGATACTCCATCCAAGTGGGGTTAACCTTGCAGTCACAAACCTGGTGATACCGTTCATACTTGTAGACCCCTCATCTAGAATCATCAAACCTTTACGCTCTAGAGCCTTAAACGTCTTGAGCCGAATTATCACCACTACGTTAATGTCCTTGTCTTCACTGCAATATCGACATACACCTTTCCAATATGATGTATTTTTTGCTACCCCATTAGAATACATTGTACGTTTACGCTCTGCGATTCGGAAGTCATCTTCCGAAATCGTGGTTCCCCCTCCTACTAGGAGTACAGCATGTCTTTGGATACTCGTAAGATTTAGATCGTCGAGCGTATTTGTGATTGGCATTAGGTATCCTCCGTTTTAGTTTCAACCGCCTCGTATCAAAAATAAGCATTATCCGCTGATTGTCAACCAGATATCTAAACTATCTACTATCTTACCCTACCCTGGGCATAGGGTATACCATGCCAATGGCATTGGGTATTTACAAGTCGCTGCGACTACAGCTTAACAAACTTTACGATGGTTGATTTTGTATAGAGAGGAGGGCTAGTTTACGTAGGAGCTAGAGGTTAAACTTTGAAGGTTTGTTCGCACTGCTGAAGGAATTCTTCTTCTGTAGTTTCTCCAACAGTGTACTCCAGAGCTTTTAGGACTAGGGCGTGCGTTACGTCGTCCTCTTCTACCGGCATATCGCGCAGAGTCTTGACCATAGTAACTACTGCGCGTTTTCCTGGACGGACTTTAGTTCCAGTTTTACCAGCAGCGATCTTGCGCATCTTTGATTTCTTTCCACCGGATTCGGCAATTACAGCGTCCAACACTGCGCTTTGCTCCGCTAGTGGAAACTTGCGTGCAACGTCCAAGGCTACTGCAAGCCCCACATCTTCAGATGCCACTTTGTTTTTGAGTTCTACACTAGCAGCAGCTAGAATTTTCATTTGATCCACCCAGGATTCAGATCTATTCAGCTTCGTAGAGATCTCTTCCTTCGTAAACCCACGCTGTTCCCAGCGTGAAACCACGACGCTAAAGTCGGAAGCCGATAGACTTTTGCGTTCCAGGTTTTCCAGGATCATAAGTTCTTCTGCTTGTTCCTCATCCACGTTGTAGACGCTGATAGGGATACGCATATCCTTAACGCCACGTGCCCATAGGTTACGCAGTACGTTAAGACGCCGCTCTCCCGCAATTAAAATGTACGGTTGGGCTTTGTTTGCCCTATCTGGTCGAACCCAGAGAGCAGATCTGACCCCGCGTAGTTCAATACTAGTTTCCAAACTGGACAGGTCTCCCAGTTTAATACGTGCATTAAACCCTTTGATAACCTGAATTCTATCAGGGTGGTCTACCGTTAGGCTTTCCGCTGGGAATATCCCCTCTGCAAGTTTAGATGCCATTTTTAATATCCTCCATCTTTGTTTGTAATGAGTTAAAACGACTAGTCCATAATAAGCGCGAACCTGCGCATGTCTACAGAATCTGCAATAGGAATATCACCTTCGCTCCTTCCAGGCCTATCTGGAGCGTCGACGAAATCCTTTTTAGTGTACGGTCCTCCGGTACGCTTTTCAGGTGGAATAAACCCGATGCCTAGAGCGTCAAATAGGTCCATTTCTTTTGCTCCACCCACCCGCTCACGTACTTCAACTACTTCTGCATCTCTGTACGCAGAAGATTTGCGCTGTGTTTTTACTTTATACACAGCGTACTCGTTTAGTGTGTAACCTCTTTTACGTGCGCGATCACGGCAGTAGATATTATGTGCTTTAGGACCGGTGTAATGATTCAGCGCAGACCCCCACGACTCAGGTTGTACGATGATCACATCCACACTACGTTCTACGCCGTCAACCTTGAGTATAGCTTTAATTCGTTTTTCTTCTCCAGAGTTCACCCGAAGAAAAATATCACGGCATACAGTTGTAAGTCTTTGGGTAAGCTTAACCGTTTTAGTGGCGTCCACTTTTACTAGGATTGATGCGTCTTCTACGAGGTCTTCTTTCCTACGAATTGCACCAGCTACTTCTAGATCTTCCACAAAGTCTAGCTCCCACAGCCTACTTACAACAGGCTCCAATGCTTTTTCCATTGTCTTACGTGGAATCTTATCAGTGGTTGTAGTAAGCGCCTTTTTTACGTTACGTAGAAGTTTAGGATCATAGAGTGTCCCATCTTCAAACGCTTTTAGAAGTCCTTCTCTAGTAGTGATACCGTAGGTCTTCCATAGGTCTCTGGCGGTAGCCGGACCAATGCCTTCGATTTCCATTATAGACTTTACCGATGGAAATCCTAGACTACGTAATGTTTTAAGCCTATCGCAGGTACCAGTGTCTACAATCTGTTTAATACAGGTTGCAATTGATGGCCCTACAGATTCGATAGACTTTAGGCGTACAACGGACATTCCAGATAGGTCTGTAGTCCCCCTTGTCCTCTCTACAGCCTCTACAGCCTTGGTAAAGGACGCTGCCCTTCTACGGTCGTCCTGTAGGGCGTACCCTTGCGCAACTTCTCGTAGAACGTCTGCTACTTCTTTTCCTGTCATGATTTGTTACCTCCGTGCCTCGTATTAAATCTAAGTACGATACGCAGAGTGTCAAGTAGCATTCTGAGAATCTGGATCGTTTACCACTCTAGCGATAGATATTTCTCTAATGTCTGCTAGACGCCTACCGAATTCAAGTTCTTCTATGAATATTGCTGCTACTTGCACAACTTGTTCTCTATTCAGGGCGCTAGTTTTTGTTTGGCTACCCTGTACCGATAGGTAGCGTCGTAGCCCAGTTTCATCGTTTTTTCTAATAAGCAGTTTTAGCAGCTTAATTTCTCTTTCTATAGTGGCCTTTACATTACGCGCACCGTATAAAGAAAACTCATTGGCCAGTGGTCTACTTAGGGGAGTTAGGGACATAGTTCCTCCATTTTGTCATAAAAAAAAGCTCGGCACTGAAAACAGAACCCAAACCCGAGCCCCTCCAGGGAATGGAGGTAACCTGGAGAGTTGGGGGTTGAGGCGGACACTCAGGTCCGGGCTCTGTTATCAGTGCCGAGCTTTCCCGGCCTTACCAACCATCTCAACTATAAGATAAGCACTACAGTCGGGTATGTCAAGTAGGCAAGCTAATTTTCTTCACTTACTGGCTCGTCGTCGTCAAATGCCTCAATATATTCGACTTTATTTGGTAGCTCGAAGTAGAGTGCCTTTGCCTCCTCTACATCTATCTGGGTGCTCAGTACCCTTCCCTTTACCACAGCTGCCACCAGATGGTAGGTACCCTCGTCCATGCGTCTCCTAAGCCATAGAAGCACGCACTGTGAAGTAGAGTCCACTCCTAGATCCCTGTAAGTATGCCCATCGTAGCCTACGAACTCATTTATAGTAAGTTTACTCATTTTAGTATTAGTAAGTTCCTAAGTTACCAGTTATGTCCAATAACCTGTGCTACGGTGTCCCATTGAGGAAGACTCCAGTTACCTCCTCTAAACGTGGACAAACTGAATCCCTCAACTTGCATTGTTAGATACACTTTGTTATTTGGGTCATGGCATTTGAAACTCAGACTTCCGTCTTCCTGCATCCTTCGCGTAATACAACTATGCAATGAATCGATATCTTTTTTATTTGGGTCTTTGACCAGTGCTACGCAGACTAGCATTCCGGTGTCCGTTTCACCCTCTATTCCTATATGCAGCTGCTGATTAGTACCCTCTTCTAAAAAGAGTTTCTCTAGCCGCTGCACTAGATTATCTTCTATTGTTTTCCAGTTTATTCCTGTTTTAAATCTTTGCTTTGACTTCTGTGAATATGTATCTATATGTGGATGAACACAAAAATCTATAGCAATGTATTGTTTATCAGGAGGATCCTCCGCCAGTGTTGCCAAAATGTCTACGTAGTCCCCAACCTTAACCTCGTTGTCCAAAATCGGTTGTTTTGTAACGTGCTCAAAGTATGGTGCGTAGTGTGAGAATATTCTTTTTAGTGGTAGTGACCTCATAGTACCTCTCTTCTTGTTTTGCGTAGTAAAGCTTAACTTGAAGAGAGTTTACAAGGTTTTGCAGGAAAAGTAAGCTTATTGCTCCTCGGCGGTACGATTGTTTAGGAAGCTCCCTTTCACTTTTCCAAGACGGTTCTTCAGCCGTTCTCTCCAGCTGTAATCCCCATCCAGGTCGTCAACCGGCGAATGGATCACGTTTTCGTTGTTGTCTCCCTTATGTTTGTTGTAGATCCGTACAGCACTAAGTAGATCCAACTTTTCAGTTCTACCATCTGTATCCATAAGGAAGTATTGATCTCCTGCTTGTGAACAAATCAATAGCCTTCCATCTTCTACTTCTAACAGGGCAGTCATCATCCCTGTACGTCGGCTATTCATCAGTATCTCCGATTGCATCTTCAAGTTTTTCCAAGTCTTCTTCCTCTTTCTCTTGGTTATTTTTAGATCCCCAAAATTCCTGTCGAAGTTTTTTGAAGTTTGCTTTCAAGTGGCTTCCTTCAGTTCTCCAGGTGTAGTCTGGTTCAAGTTTACGGTATGGTTGGAAAAAGTATAAGGGGCACGTAGTAATCTCACAGTCTGCCCTACCGTCGATCATGTCTCCCATACACTCGTAACACATAGCGCGTGTAGCTTCTGGGTAGCGTGGGCGCTCTCCTCTTTTAGTCGCTGGCATTGTATTCTCCTATAGTACGCTGAAAAGTTTAGGTTTTTCTTTAGATCCAAACTCACCTGGAGCCATCACGGAAAGTTGATCTCTTACATTGGTACGCAGTTCTACAGCTAGTTTTACAACTTCTTTCAACTCGTATCTACTCCACTGTTGGTGAGGGTAGATCAGTTTTAGAAGACTAGAAGAATTCTTCTCGATAGCTACAGTATCTCTTCGTGTAGCCCATCCAGGGAGACCAACTTCATGCACGTGTCTTCTAAAGTCTTTGGTTCTAAGTTGGTTTAAAACTTGACCCAAGTAATCCATCACCAAACCGTACCCCTCACTAATCGCAGAGGTGGTGACCTTTGGAAGCTCCCATCCTGGAATGTACGCATGTACACGATCTAAGAATGCAGGGTCTTTCAACTCCTGGGGAAGCGGATCAAACAAGTGAGAGTACTTGTTGTCAGGTTGGTTTCCATTAACATCAATGTTTCCAACCATAACAACAGAAGCATCAGACATGTATGTCCTACCGCCTCTTGAGAATTGACCAGATTCCATATAGTCTTTCAACATAGATACTGTAGAAATATCATCTATGCGAGTATGCGATATCTCATCCAGAACCACGATCTTATATGTAGGTACGATCCCCAATGCCCCCGACGAGACATTCATAAACAAAGCCGCTGCTGTCACGTTTGCTCCGCTCGCTGTGTACACAGAAGGAGAAACATTTCTAAGAAGGAATGTTTTACCTGTTTGCCTTGGACCAAGTTCAACAACATTAGAGTTGGATTCCAGCGCTGGAATAATCCTGCACAGTAGCAACAGCTTATTCCTCCAAGAGTGTACCTCTGGTGCGTACCCCAAAGAAGACAGCAGTAGGTCTACCCATTCTTGTGTGGTAAACCACTCCCTAGCTGTAGTATACTCAGTAAGATCTGGTACTTTGGACTGGAATGCGGACATCTCGTAAGCTTGTAGTTTAAGCTTATTCTTACCATCATTTATTAGGCGCAGCCTTATAGCTCCCCATACACCCCCAGTAAGCAGTCTGGGGATCCGTTCTACCATTAGCGGAGGAACTACCACCCCCCGCTCACCAAGATTGGTAAGTGTACCAACAAACTTCTTAGTTGTTAGATCTGCTACAACATCGAGCTTGTCAAAGATAAGGACTTCGTTATCCCGGATTAGCTTTGCTTTGATACTCTCTCTTACGTCTGCCTCTGGGAGCGACTCTGCCACGCGTTCACGGATCCTACTTAGATCGTTATGAGGATTTTTATCATCCACATACTCAGCTATAAGGTGCTCTACAACATACTGCGGTAGACGTGAAAGTCCAGCAGACCTAGCAATCCCCTTGCACACTACTAGTTTTCCGAATACTTTAGAAGCTTTATGCTCCCAGGTGCTTGTTGTCATGGTGCCTCCGTTGTTGTGCCTCACCTATAAGGTATGCATTACAACGGCACTTGTCAAGCAGTTGGCTGGCGTAATATACTATAATTTTGGATGTAATTACTTTTGACGAGGTGCTACGGGGAGGGCAGAGCTATTTATTCGCTTCAAAAGACGCTCTAGTTTTTGTTCATCTCGGTGAACAAGCACAATTGTATAGAGGAATCCTCTACGAATTCTACGTAATATCTTGTTCCACATGTACTTTGAGGACCGTCTATAGTCGGAAACATCCCACATTACTGTGCGCAGTTTGTAGCGCCTAGCTGCGCGGTATGTTTGTCTACATCTTAATCCATGAGGAGGTCTCCAATGCTTTGGAGTTACTCCGGTTAGCCTTTTTATAAGATACTGTGATTTACTAACCTCCCAGCGTACTTCTTTATCTGTTAGTTTACACAGCAGTCTATGTGTTACGCTATGATTACCGATACTATGACCTTGAGATACCATCTTTTTTACTGAGGACATTAGGCGCACTAGTGGTAACCACTTTGTGTTTCTATAATACGCTTTGATAGGAAAGGTTACCAAGAAAAAAGTAGCCTTTATTTTTTCTCTGTTTAGTATTTTAAGTATTGCTTCGGTATGATGGTTTGGGTGATCATCTATAGTCCAGTACAGTCTATGCATTTTCCCGTGGATAACAACTTCTTTATACGGAAGTCCTGTGCAGGAACTTGGGTACGTGGCTTTGTTGTGCACGGATACAACTGTACTAGCAAGCAGTACCGCTGCTAGTATAGGCATTATTTCTAATCCATTTCTTGAAGTATTGGGTCTTCTGCTGTTTTATCTGTTAGTTGCTCGTCCTCTGGGGTCATGAATCTTTTTGCGGGATCTGATTTTGACCCTGGGCTGTGCATGCTTACAGCAACATTATTCTTTAACACCTTATAGATGTATTTGTATAGACCCATTGAGTGGTCCGTAGCGCAAGTCTTCAGCTTATGGTGTACTCTTTTTGGTAGGTGTAAACTTACGATTACAGTATCATCCTCGTCGTCTTCTTCACCAAGTTCCGGAACGTAGTCCTTCATAGACCTGGCAACTTCCGCAACTAGTGTCTGTAACCGTTTTCTTGCAGCAGGAGATCCTGGAAGATACTGTACCGCCAAATCATTAGCGATACCCTTCTTATCTGTCGTGTACATATGTGCCATTCTATGTACGAGATCATGACAGCTGGCACATAACCATACTAGGTTCTCCTCGGTATCTTCTCCTCCATACCCCTTTGGTTTTACGTGATGTTCATGTAGTAGACGAGTATCTACGGGATTACCTACATGGATGTAACAGCACTGCCGTCTAATCTCTTCTGACATTACAGCACGCTAAGTGCCCCAGACCTAATTAGATCTTTAAGGTTGGTAATTCTGTCAACCATACTTAGTGGAATATGTTTAGGTGACAGTTCTACTTGACCATAAGGAGGAATTGAGACCTTTTTTGTTTCCTTCATCCCAGTGGATATAAAGACTGCCACTTCTCCAGCAGTTTTGTTTCTTACTTTTACAATACCTTTTGATACAGCTACCATCAGTTGTTTGCTCATTTGTACCTTCCTGTTATTTCCCAGGTGCATTCGTAGTAGTAGGTTCACTTTGTCCTTGCACATGCCCATAGGCATTAGCTTCAGTTCTGGCGTCAACTACTTGTGTAATTACAAGATTTCTTTTATAAGTAAGAGTTTGATTTACAGGATTGTATACTGGTGTGATTATTGATCCATCACCCTCCCCATCTCCAACGCTGGCAGATACATTTACCGATGTTTTGCTGCGTTCTTCTATACTTTTTCTTAGATCTTCTGGTAAAGACAGACCAGCTGTTTGTGCTTCCTGTTTACTAACATTCTTGACCCATAGATCAAGTATTGCCGTCTCTGATTTTCCAGTAAGATCAGTACCAGTTTTCTTTTCTAAAAACTTTTTTCTGTCTCCGTAAGCGCCAGCCGACCCCGTAAGACTTGCTACAGCCGCACGTTCCTTGATTAGTTTCTTATAATCATCCCAGGCCATTCCAGATTGCTTCGCCGCTTCTTTAAGTGTAGCCAATGCGTAGTCACTGGCTTCTTTAGAAGTTCCTTCTACTGTTTTACCTTCTAGAAGATCAGATAGTTGGTTGACACCACCTTTTCTCATCCATGCACTTCTTCCACCGCCTTTTAACCATTCGTCAATACCCCCTCCAACTTCTGCTGCACTACCAACTAGGTCCCTTCCTCTTTGCCTATGTGCAGTTCTGTCCGACTCACTAGTCCATTTTATTTGACGTTTGGCTTCTTCTTTAGTAGCTTCTACTAATTTCTTCTTAGCTTTCAACTCTTTTTCATTAAGATATATAATACCAGCGTTATGTTTTTCTATTAAATCTGCGGCTGTGGTGTAATCTTTAGCCAGTTTCTCCATGGCATCGGTGTTGTCCGCACGAACTGTTCTAACATTTTTTAGATGTTCAAACCCAACAGAGGATAGCCAGTCGGATACACCAAATTTTTTATCTATAAACTCTCCTAATTTATACCCACCATACCCTGCGGCAGCTACACCTCCTACTACACCTAATGCACCTAACCCTGTGCGCATTGCTCCCCCTACTCCCATTCTACCAACCCCTAGGACCCTTGAGGCTACACTCCCTACTCTAGAAGCAGATCCAGTAGTGTTTGCCGCTCCAGGTATTAAAGCAGATGCTCCTCTAACTGCCGCTGCCCCTCTAGCCGCTTGTGCAACACTTCCAGCTCCTTGTAATGCCATAGCAGCTAGCATTAGTGGGTAGTAGTTTTTCATTGTGTTTAGTATATCTTGTGAAATACCTCTAATGTCTGCTACCGTTTTCCAAGGTTCTTTAGTTGGTGTACTTCCTTGTTTTATAGTACCTGTTAGTTTATCTATTTTTTCTCTAAGCTTTTTCTGTTCTTCTTTTGTTAACTTAGCGCGGGATCCCTCTTCCCCTTGTGTAAGTACACCACCTTCTCCAGTTGCCTGTGCTAAAAAGTCAGCTCCTCGTTGGAATTTCACACCAGACTCTTTGTAGATCATCTCTCTAAATACGTCTTTAGGTATCGACGCTCTAATCTGTTCAAACATCAACTTTGTAAGTTCTGGAGAACCTCTTGTTGCTTCTGATAGCATTCGTATTGCTTGTGGGCTAGACGTATCCCCACCTGTTTGTTTCAATACGTCTGTTACCTTATTTCTTACTTCTGAGTTACTTGATTGCAATCCACTGCTTGCGAATCTCTTGGCAATTTCTTGTGACGCTGTCACTCCAAAGTAGGAGGACAGATCTCCAGATTGCATCTTTCCAAGTAACCCGCCGTACTGCTTCATCATCAATGACATTTCTGATTTTGAGTAGGCTCCTGTTTTCTTAGCTGCTTCTAAATACTTTGCTAAGTCTTCTGAGTAGGCTCCTGCATCAAAACTTCCTATCTTGAACTGTGCGGCAGTTTCTTTTATAGATTCTAGAAATTCTCTTCTGGTTATATTAGCGGTTTTCCTAGCACGATCTCCCATCTTAGTAAGACTTATGGTGTAAGCGTCGGCTGCTGCTACTACACGCCATGTTTCAGTTTGTACTTCAGATATTGTTTTTCCAGAGTGTTGCAGTCGAGAGTCCATAAACTCTATTGCTTCTTTCATCTCTGTTCCCATATATTTTGAAAACAGTATTGTTTGTTCTCTCAAAGACTCTATAGATTTTTGATGCTTTCCAGAAGCTCCAATTTGAGTATTAAACGCTTTGGTTACTGCGTCTTGCGCTTCTCGTACTTCTTTGATATCTATACTATATTTTCTTGCCGTCTCGCCTGCGGATATATTGGCGGAGTTAATAGCACTAAGGTATTTTTGGTGTTCTTTTGCTGCTGTACCGTAACTAGCAGAAGATAAGTTAAGCGATGTTAGATAAGCTTTTTGTGATGTAGCTAGCTCTTTGAGTACGTTTTCGTACATTCCTCCAAGAGAGATAGCCTCTTTCATCTTTCCCATAAAGCCGGTAATAGCCCCGCCAGCTTCGTGTACCTTGGAGTTAAATGTTACAAGCGCATGAGTAGACTGTACTACGGAATCGTACTGTTTTTTCCAGGCCTCACCTAATGTCTCTAACTTACGCTTTGCGTCGTCGGCTCCACGTCCGTACTCTCTAAGAGCATCCGTGTTAGCATCTACTGTTTTTTGTAATTCGTTCGCGTTATCTACTAAATCTCTTTGGGTATCAGATAGATCTCCAGTAGCTTTAGTAGTCTTGTTAAGATCTGCAGTGTTAATGGTAGAGAATATACCACCATCACCTGTTCCACCTTTGTCATCTGCCATAGTGTATCTCCAATTTACTACTAGAAAGTAAGTATAAAGCTATCCAGTTATAACTTTAGACCGTACATGGCTCCAAACAAAGCTCAAGAAATCCTCTTTAGGCTTCTCGTATAGATCAACTATCTCATCAGATTTGCTTGCCCAATCTGGTGGTCTAATACCAATCGGACTACCGAATATCTTCTTAACGCTATTCTGCAACTCAGGCTCAAGAATAGCAGCCAAAGGCCAGTCTAGTACCTCTGGCCTCTTTTTAGAGGTTCCTCCCTCTAAATCAGCGTATAGTGCGTTAGCATCTGCACGTGTCCATCTGACTCCTAGCATTTTTTTAAGCGCGTTTATGTCTTCTTCTTTTAATTTTTTCTGCCAGTAGTCTGCGAATACTAGCGCAGAGGAATTATTCCATATCTTCTTTGCCCTATCGTCTGTAGGAAGAAGACCAGCTCTTGTTATAACCCGTCCCCAGGTTGCTAATCTTGGGTGGTCTTCTCCTCCGAGGACGGAATCACTAAAGGGTAGAGTTCCTTAGCGTCTAGTCGACGATCCTTCATATGTTCCCGTCGCAACCTTAACAGTTGTGGAAGTGCCTCGTACGCACCGAATTGTTCCGTTAACATCTGATTAAACCTGTTTGCGCACATTAGTCTAAGATCTAACGGCATTTCAAACTTGTCTTGTGATGCACCACACAGTGGGCATTCTTCTATGTCTATCTCTATTTGGTTTCCACAAGTACAGTATTTTTTGTATAGTACTATTTCAACCTCTGTAGTTTCATCTGGGTTATCTAAACTGGCAACTTCAAACTTTTTCTTTAGTGGTATATTTAATACTTCGTAGACCGGAACATCGTCCAATCCAACCACACTAGCTGAAATAGTTAGCGCCACAATGTTCAGACCGTCTTTATCCATACTATTCGAAACCCAATAATCTAACTGTGCGTTAGTAGCAGAAAAAATCCATGTGGATCCACCCCACTCTATTGGTGTATGGGATATCTTTTTAAGACCTAGATTGGTAAGTAGTTTGGTTAGTGCAGGATGCTCCATCTTTGTTTTGCTCCTAGGATTAATGATAAAGCTGTCTTGCAGTTTAACCGACATATTGCGTGCCTGTGCTGCCGACGCTAAATCACCTTCATTTCTTGAACGGCGTTCTACTTCTGCCAAGTATTCAAAAGTAGCCGCTGCTGAAGACGCTTCATCTTTTCCAACTATAGGTTCTGTACCACTTCGCGGTTGGTAAACCTCGTCAGCATCTGGTTCTTCCGGCGCAGGTCTACGCGGAGTTTGCTGCTGCGGTTGTTTATCCGCTGCAGGATGCTTAGGTTTGTTTTTGTAAGCTTCCGGAATTAAACGATCTGCTTCTGATACAGTACTAGAAGAAATTCTTTTCACAGGTGGTTCCGCGATATGCGCATCCGGGTGCTCACCATCTGGTACACTGGTTACTTCTCCGGTTATCCTAACGCCCTTTCCAGCGTAGCGTACGTGCGCTTCTTCTAAATGTTCAGGGTTTAGTCGTCTAACTTTTCTTCCAGCAATCTCTTCTACAGGTACATTCGGTACATATCCAGTAGGGTCGTCGTCGATTACAAGATATCTGGTATTCCAAGATCAATACTTTGGTCGTTTTCTTCAGCATTTAGTGCGGTTTCTTCATCTTTTGGTGGAAGCCCTCCCCCACCGATTCCAGTTTTCTGTGTTGGCATTTTTCCCCTCTGGTTACTGTTGTAGGAAAGACCAGTCTTGGATGCTGATTTGATTTTCGCCTAGGAGTCCACGCGGAACTAGTGGGCAGTAGTAATGAGCGCCGCGCAGCTTAGCAGGTTGACTTGGGTGTAGCATATCCAGTTTGTTTGACCATTCTGGGAATTCTTGTTTTGCATATGGAAGTAGTCCTGAAAATTTATCTGTGTCTACTATAGTTCCACGTTCTCCACTTATTTTCATAATAGACTTATGTATCCCAATAGCCGCCATCTGTTCTACGACAAGGTAGTTTCCAAATACTACGTAAAGAGAATATCCAATACCAGGATCTGTGCACACTTGTATAGCAGTGTCTGTTAGTTTGTTTCTTATCTGTAGGATTATTGGAAAGTAGATCATACCTAAAAGTTGGTCTTGTGGAAGCAGTTCTTCGGCAGGTTTCTTAACTAGTTGTATAAGTTGACTACTTAATGCGAATCCATCCCCGTCATCAAATAATGTATTTTCATTACGTACTTTTTCCTCTTCTGGAATTTTCCATCCTTTACTACGTAGTTGCTTAACGAAAGCATTTATACTTATCTCACTTTTTGTTAATTCTGTATGGTGACTTTCGTTGTTTACTGGAACAGCTTCTTTTACGGTTTCCGCTACTATAGATTTTTCTATGTATGTGTTTATAACTGTAATCTTGTTGTACGCTAAGATTGCAAGATCGCGTATTAGCAATGCCTGCTCGGATCTCTTTCCTTTTGTAAGAGGAGCAAACATGCTTGAAGATCTTGCTATATCGCACAGGCTAGTTAGTGCATGGTATGCCTGACGCACTGCGTCGTCTATTGCTGCATAATATTTACTTATATTTTGTTTTTGTGTTTCTATGAATGTTAACGCAGAAGAAGCCTTCTTTTGACTGTACATCGCTCTAGACGATACTGTTGCTGGTATGGATCTCCTTCGTTTAATCTGTTCTATGGTAGACTCTGACATAAGGATATTATGCAGAGCATTAACCTTAGATTCCACTAGTTTAGTTAGTTTGTAGACCTTTTGAAGAGTGGACTTGATTTGATGAGGAGACTTAGATGGATCTGTAAGACGCCATCTACAATCTGGAGTGCAGTATTCTTTGTAACTAGACAGCTGGCGCGGCTTTGCCATTTTTAGTTCTCATTCCGGATCTCCGGAAGCGGATTGTGTACTGTATTGTTTACAGTCCAACATGCAAATTTTTACCAAAAGCCGCGATAGTGCTCAGTTTAGGTAGCAGAGGATACCCTTGGTGTCGCTGTGCTAGCGGACAGATGCCGACTAACATAACTGAAATTGAAGTTGGCAATCACTCTTGCGTTGCCATCGTGAGTAAACCCAGTTTCATTACGATCAGTTAGCCAGCATCCACGGTAAGTCCAGATACGATAGGTAGAAGTTCCTCTGAACCAAAATTCATGTGCTGTGAAGGGACGATTCTGCTCAATTAGATCTGAAATCTGTGTACCTTGAGCTGTAATTGAGAGTTGTGCTTCAATCTCGGCATCCCATAGTTCCGCTACAGTAGCTGCAATTGTAAGACCTTCCCATCGTCCAGGAACGTAATCAACTGGTTTTCCCCATGTTCGGTTATTCAGTTCGTATACATGCTCTCCACCACGTGCATATGCTCCGGTAGTATCCCAACTCTGTACACGTCCAAGAACATTGCCATTTACAGAAATAGTAATTCCATGGTATGTTTTTGAAGTAGGCGCATCTGGAGCATCAAAGTCGATAGGCCTAGCGAGTACACCGTAACTGTTACCCGCAAATGTCGTATAGTTTTCGCCTGCTGCTGTGGCCATCGTCTACTCCTTATTCACTAGGGTACTTGCAACCCGTTTCATATCTGGAAACTGTGCTAGTGCGGTTCTTAGTTTAGCAACAACCTCTTTTTTGTTATTGCTACTAGACTCCATCGCACTTTTAAAATACGCACGCAAAGGTTCGTTTATTGGAGAAACTGCTGCATATGCGGCTGTTTCTTCTACTAACGCAGCTACACTATTTGAAGTGTCTTCTAACAAAGATTGCTGTACACCAACATACTCAGCTGCCACAGATTTTCTGTGTTGATTTATTTTTATTCCTAGTAGAAAGGCATCTTTATGAAACCCTTCTACTGCTAGAGATTTCTGAATCCCTTGGAGTTCCTGTACCAGTTTGGCTCTTTTTTGTAGGCTCATTGATGGTTCCTATGCTACAGGTGCACGAATTATTTCTTGGCTTGCGTCTAGACGAACGCTCACCTCAGCAGTTCCAAAAAGAATAAACCGTATAATACTCTCGGTTGTCGCGCTTAAGTTTGTAACAGCTACCGTATGTCTAGTAGCAGCTACTGTATCGTTATCAATCTGCGGTGTGAAATCAAAATCACGGAGTGATAATGTAGGTACATCGCTATCTACTAGTAGGAACGACCATGTACCGCTGTAAAGAGGGTCATCTCCAAAACCAAGGTCTAGTATATGTGTTATTTTTAGATTAACCGAGTTACTACTCGTATTGTATAGACGTAGCAGTGGATCAAAGATGGCTTTTACTGTGCGTATCTCATCTTCCACAGTGAACGAATACGTTTGTCCTGGGTCTAGTCTTATAGGCCAAAGAAATTTTACTGGAAGTAGCGTCATGATTTTACCCAGTTATAACGGATTTTGATCTTTGTTTGTGTAGTCAAGAATTGCGCGACCAGACAACATTGGGTTGCTGGGTACCTCATTTGAGGGAATATTTTCGTCAAATCTTACTGCAGATTTGACGGTTGACTTTCTATCGTCTCGCAATTCTACCTCCATCAGTACAAACATATTTCGTTTTACTGGTGGGTGTATAAAGAACACATAAAAGTTCTTCTCGTTAACGTTGTAATCCTCTGGCTCTATAGATTTAACTAATATCTCGTTAGTGTTATGCAGAAGCTTGATGCTTGCTTTTAGAATACGGTCGTGCAAGCTGCTGCCATCATCATCTACAATAACAGCAGCAGCTTGCACCATATCTAAATCTGCCTGGTAGACTGCGATACACTCTGTAATCATTTAGGATCGCGCATCCCAGAATCTGGTGTCTACCGAGTACAGTCCAAACAACCTCTTTATAGGATACCGGATATTGTAGAAGTATCCAAAGTGGTATAACCTTCTATCCAATTCATCAACAAAAACATACAGATCTGTACCAGGACTTACCTGTCTAATTGTTGGTGGGTTCTCCTCAGATCCGTAGGGTGCTATGATTCCAGAACCTGCAATGTCTTGTAGTTCATCGGTTAGGAAAGATTGCACGACTACTACGCCAGCTGCGGGACTTGGAGGAACAATAGAAATAAGTGCTGCATCCATGTCCCTAGAGACCTTGCGGGTCACATAAATCTTCTGGTTCATCGCACTGATCTCGTTTAGATCTGGCGAAGATTTATCTAGAGTGGTGGACTCAGCGTACCGGAACAGTGATGTCCCTACGCTATCAGCCCAAATAATAGAGGCTCCTCCCAGAAGTTCTGCTTCTTTTTCATTAAACACTGCCATGTCGTCAAACGAAGCGGTGTCTTTACGCAAAAGAGTATCTGCTGGATCTCGGAACTCTGCGTTTCTAGCGGCGGAGTAAGCCGCAAAGTAAGAACCGTCAAGTTCAACACTCGTAACGGTACCATCATCTAGAATAAGCGATCTGGTAACCTGTTGGTTCCCATGGAGTACTATGTGTCCACGTCCTGGGTTATCTCCAGAAAACTGGAACGTCTTTGTGGCCATGTAGATAAGGCTATCAGGTGTGTCTACGTCTCCAATAGGTGTTCCAATTTCAACACCTATCCACAGCATACGTTCTTTGCGCTCAAAGGGATCTGCCATCTTTTCGATAGATAGCTTCGCGTAAGCGTTTGCAGCGAAGAACGAAAGAATTACCAAGTCTGTTATTTCAGAAACAGTTTCGGTTTCATCGATTGCTCTACGGTAATCTGCGCTAGAAAACACCTGGTTTCCTGCTGCGTCTTTGACCTGGCAGAAGTAAGCTCCGAAGAACGCGGTATCGAAAGCAATGTCTCCTGCAATCCACAAACTATTGTCTGTGGTTTTGGGAGCCAATCCTACTTCCATATCGTCGCGGTTTAGGTACCTAATAGGTGTTTCGTATAGAGCGTCCTGACGTAGTGTATTTGCCGTGATGTAATACCAATTGCCTGGGCTAGGCTCCTTACCTTTGTGTCTGTAGTACACAATTATGTCATCACCAGGGTCGGTAGTAAACATCAGGTACGGAGTAGGATCTCCAGAGGTATCTAAAATAAGAGAGTACGCTATAGATGCACCTGTAGCTTTGTTTACCACTCTAGTTATTTCAGATGGTGTATCATTTAGAATAACGTAGTAGGACAGTGGCAACCCAGTAACTCTTCCAAGAATATCTCTGAAGATTTCATCCTCTAAGATAGTCTGGTTTACTTTTTGCTCTAGGTTCCAGTCTATTTGATCTCTGTCTACCGTTGAGAATGTAAAGCTGTCGTTTGCTACGTATCTTTGTGCATCGTTTGCTTCAGTGGTCCAGTTCCTAAACATCAAGGAGATATTATCAGGAAGATCTTGCTGGTAAACGAGATTGCTCAGTGTGAAGTTACCGAATCCACCTTCGTAGGTGTCCGATCTCCAAGCTACTGTCATCGATGGGGTCAATGGCCACTGTACTAAAGATCCAATAGTTATCGTGTAATCTCTGTCATCTTTGTCTGTGTACTCTTTACGAGCTGCCAGCACGTTCATTGTCCATTCATCGCCTTGAACGTAGTTGTACGATCTAAGGTGACGATTATACTTCTCTTTGAAATCGTTTAGAAATTCAATGCAAGAAGCAAGGTCTGCCGGTGTAATGCTGGAGTCCAGCATCCAGTAAGTATCCACCGGAGTGTGCATTAGTGCATCTCCGATATGGGAGGTATACAGTCCTTGTAGCTCGGCACAGAACGTAATTAGTGTAGGTTCGTCTACTGGAACGATGGTTGTTTGGTGTGTACCTGTACCACCAACATGCATCGCGGGTACACGTGCAATACCATTAAACCAGTCTTTATCATGCTCATCCCACCGGGATTTACAGCTTCCTAACCCTCCATTTGCTAGGAAAAGTGCGGTGGTAAGATTGGTTGCATCCGGTGCTCCAATCATTTCACCATCAGGAAGAGTAAGGTTGTCTAGAATAGCGTTATCAGCGTGTCCTGCTCCAAAACCAATATCCACATAGATGTCATCTTCAAGATGAACTTTTGTGTAGGTAGTAGGGTCTGTCTCGTCCACATTGATAATTCCCTCGGTGTATGGAATTTCTCCATAACCTGACCAAAGAATATCAAATTGACGATTTCCATTAGGGCCGTCACCAGTAGGTCCACCAACACTGTACACTCTGAATCTATACTTACGGTCGAAACCTCCACTGTAATCTGTGAAGTCACTAACCTCTATAGTACCAGAACTTGCATCTGGGTGTACTTGTGGAAGAGTATAAGGAACCATCGTTCCTTGCCATACGGTATCATCTACTTCAGAGAACTGATTGGTATTGTCATGTGCGCTAGAAAGCTCAACACGACTTGGACCGTAAGCATTCCAGGACCAACTATCACCTGCTGTTGGATCAGATGCAAAATTGAAATCCAGTTTAACGCCATCGTTAAATGGATAGTTTGTATCTAATGCGTAATTAACAACAGGTACTGCACCGTGAGTAAACACTACCTCTACGTTCATTGTCGCCAAGCCATCAAACGTGCTGTGCATTGGAACACGTTCTGCTTGATCATTACCACCAGATAGCGGTGTAACTACAATATCGAACGTAGCTGACGTAGCAGGTACCGCTGCAGTACACGTAACTGTGTAGTGCATGTTGTAATCGAATATGTAGTCCGCTGCAGCACCAATGCTTACGATATCATTACCAACGTTACCAACGTCTGCTAGCGACGTGGTAGTTGCAGGCAACCATCCATCAGTATTAGCGTTGCTGCTGCCTGGAATTAGAGCTTGTGGGTCAGTACCAGCAACGTTTCCTAAGATTTCCGTAACGATACGGTAATCTACGTACTCCTCGTACTTATTTTCGCTCTCAGTATCGCCAACTCGTAGCATTTGACGTAGGTCGTCAAATTTTAAGTCGTCCAGCTTGGTACGATCTACGCTCTGGTAATCAATGTAATAGGTAGCATTTTTATCAAACTCAGTGGCGACGATTTCGATTTGATCCCATACGCCTGATCCAGGGGAAGACTCTCTAAAAGCCCACTTGTCGTTAGTTACAAGTGCCCTGTTTGTCGTATATAAATACGTTAAAGTTTGATCATTTAGTGCAGCGTAGTCCAGGTTTGCCAGATATGGAACTACTTTAATGAAGCTCAACTCTTCGGTTTCTACATACGCACGTTTATGTGCAGCATTCTGTATTCTGGCTAGCCGCGATCCGCGACCAACGTAGCAAGGATATCTAGGATTTCCTGGATCGTTTATTGGTCTGGGGATCCTTACGTAACCAATATACGCTCCCGGTCTTACATACCTAGAGGTTGACAAACGGAAGTCGCCAATTGCCATGATAGAATCTCCTCTGTTACTCTCAATTATGCTGCCAACTCAACCTGGTTCTATTGTTTTTCTAGGCATGAGTTAGACGAAAACTTACCAGTAGGGACTGTATGCCCAAAATATAGTAACTTGTTTGAGTGCATGATTTTTACCTAACTACTACTTCAACTTCTTTTTCGATTAAGGGGATGTTAGAGTTTCCTCCAACACCGACCTTCATTATCATCACTTTAAACCTACCTACTCTTTTTGGACTAATAGTGAACGAAGTGCCTCTTGAAAAAATAACTGCTATTCTTTCATCACTACTGTACACTTTTACTGGGTACTGCATTTTTTGTATAGAAAACGGTACATGTCTGGTTAATGGGATCCTATCCGGAAGAACTACTTGCATCGTACCTTCCCCCGGTTGTGCTCGTGGAGCGGCATTGTATTGAATGTAAGTAGAGTTTTCAAATTCTACTTCCATGGTACAAGAGGCCTGCCACAATTGATCTCTGGGATCATTGTGTAACGCTGCGTGTGACTTTGGACTTATAGAATGTTTTAATGGGATTCTTACTTCCCAGTATACTCCTTGGCCAGACCCACTTGGTGATAGTATGTAGTTACAGGTAAACCTTTGAAACTGCCCAAAAGCCGCTGATATAAAAGCAATTAAATCATCTATCTCTTGTTCACTTTGAGTGGCACAAGTGATTGTCACTGGTACAGGAACTACGTCCATTATACGAACAATCTGCACACCTTCTTCTGTTCTTGTATTCCATCCAGCTGTAAGGCTTCCAAGGGACGCCGGTACGTATTCGTATCCATTATCCTGTATAAATATTTGTGGAGGGCTTTCCCGCATTCCAGAAAAGAAGCGGGCTATCTGTAGATGTCTAGCTTGGGGGTCGTCAGATAGTGCCTCGTTCACAACGTAGTTTGTAGTAAACGTAGCAAAGTTTTTGAAGAACTCTCTAAATTGTCCTTCAGGGTGAATGCAGGCTTCAAGGTACTTCTGTAGTGTAAGCTTTGTTATTTTTAGATACTGCGTAATATCTTTAGCGTACAGACCTTTGACTGCAGATTGCGAAAGATGGTCTAGCCGTACAAAATGCGGCTTTGGTCGTACTTCGTCTGTGGTCAATTGCTTGCCTTAATACGGTTTTTTTACTCTTCCGTGTTTTAGAAATACATTGTACATAGTTTTGTAGTAGTCACCATAAGTTTTATGCTTGAATACATTACCAGAAATAGCATCTTCTCTGGCTTGCGTTAGCTTACGCATCACTGTCTTTTTAAAAGGTAACATCCAAAAATACATGCTAGACGTAAACTGCATAGAACGGTTCTCAAGATAGTCGTCTGTTACTTCTCCGTCTAACCAGTATTTCTGGGCTATAGACAAGCTGTATGCTTGTAACTCAAAGTGCGCTCGTAAGAATCCAAACGGAGGAAAGCTTATTAAAAGAAAGGGTACTATGAACAGAAGGCCTGCCCACCAACTAACCCAGACAAAGAACGGCCAGCTTCCGAGTAGCGCTGGTATACAGTACACAGGAGTTCCCAGTAGGTAGAGCATACTAAACAGTATGCGCGTCAGTCGTTTCGCTTGGTAGGAGTGTAGTGTCTCATGTGGTACTGTGTACCACATGGACTTGTCTACTTCTTTCCCGCCTGGTTGCGCAATCTCAAACCCGATAGTGGTCCAGTAGTCACTCATGTACAGAGGGTTACCGAATACTTTAAGTACTGCTCCAAACAACTTGTGTTTTTTGGAAGTACTTTTTGGTACTACTTCCGTCTTTGGGGAGTATTTTTTTGCAGCAGTAAGGATATCGTCGAATAGAGCAGCGTCGTTCGGCATGTTACCATACTCGTTTCGTTGGTCTATAAAAAGGTAACTAGTGTACCTTTACGTTTATGTAAGTAGTTGAATTAAAAAACTGAACCCCTAGGGTGCGCTCCTAGGGGTTCATGAGAGGGAAGGAGCTTGCGTATCTAATATATAGGAGGATTTGGTGCTCCGTACCTTGTCCATCCAGTATATTCTAACTTGTTACGAGGGATATCAGGAAGGATGTACTAACTATGGAATACCAGCATCTTTATTAGTCCGGTCGTAAACTCACAGCTGCTCTCTAACTCCTCTAGAGCTTTCCCAATTTTTGATCCTGGAGGGTCTTTTTCCCATGCTTTTCTGGCCATTCCTTCTCCAGCGCTAACTAGAAGATCTCCTACTTTTATACTACCCCCACTGGTGTTACACCTTACCGGTACCGTTCCGCTCATTGCAATCTCAACAGTGTCCCCTACGGATTCCTCTGGCATATGGTCACCTAGGGTCATTCCTGGCTGTGTAGACACAACTCCAATTACGCAGGTGTCTCCACTTGTATAAGATACGATGGCTTTACCGTTATTTCCCATCGACATAACTGTTCCGGGAATTACTTCTGCGGCAGGCAACGCCGAAGGAAAAGATTCTGCTAGGTCCATACCTGTAGTAGTGAAAAAGAAGCCATAGCAGGATCTGTCAGCTCTTACTTCAAAAGCTACTTCTCTATTTGCCTCATAAAATCCGGTTACACTTAGCATTCGTACTTTTTCACTGGCAGTTTTAAAATTTATATTTGAGTGGAAGTTAACCAGGTGCGCTCCATCTGTAAGTGTAGAGCTAGTTCCTTTATGCCATGTACTTAACGTACATCTTTTATCTTGATCTGCCGCAACAATGTGCAAAGACGACGTATGCGGTGTTGGTTGATTGTATGGCTGTGAGTAGAATCCTGGATATCCTGCACCAATTAGTAGATTTCCAGGGTCTTCGTGTTGTACTCCAGAAGCTCCTCCTATTCCAACACGTATTTTAGCAGCGGTAGTATACCCATTAAATAAAACTGAATGCTCTGTAAAGTTATCAAAATTGCTAAACGTGACGGTCTTATCTGCGCTGTTTGCTTTAATAGATAACCCATCTACAGAGGCTACATTACTGGGACGTAGAATTACAGAGCCTTTAGCAGCTATGTTTACTGCGGACAAGCTACTTTCTATTGCTAGATCACCACGACTTATTATTTCTGAACCTCCTGAGTAGTCTCCTTTTATCTTGAGGAGTATTTTTGGGCTTGTCCCGTTGTACTCTACGCCTAACTGAAGCTCTGCTGGAAAATCGTCCCCTATTCCGATTAGCTTCGCATCAGGTCCTATTCTGCAGATGGTAGTGTCGCTATCAGGTCCACTTTCACTACCAATTGCATAGAGATCTCTATAAGGGTCGGTTACTGGAGATGTAAGTTGTCCTTTTACTACGCGTAGATAATTTGTGTAAGGAGTAGTTGGGTTTGTGTTATCTGAGTCTACAAAAATATAGACATCTTCTTTACTAGACAAAATTCCTGAGCTTGATCCTGTACTACCATAGTTAAGACCAACTGCTAAGTTAATCATATCTGCTTCGGAGATATCGTTGTCTACACTTCTTATTTTGTTTGCTGAAAGATCATCAGCTAGATATCCACCTGCACGAAGTGCATGGATTACCATATCTCCAACACGGTTGGTTAAAAACGGTACACGCATAGCGTAGCTCTCCTATGAAATATAGGCACACGGAGTCCTACTAATAGGATAACTAATAATGCTATGGGGTTATTGTGGCAGGTAGCCACTACTCACAGGTGGGTGCTTTACGGGACAGAACTAATACTTTTGCGGCGGTGATTACCTTTGGTACGTGGCTCTGAACCAACTCTATCTGGTCCAGGATGGCCGTGGCCACGGCCAACTTCAGCAGATCGGCCTCGGACACCGAGCTGAATATTTGTTTCCGAATAACTCGGTCTCGATATTCGGCCACTGGTTTTCTGATGAAGTTCAACATGATTCTCTTATGGGCAGTCCTGTGGGCAGTTGGTGTGGGTTTCTGGAAATGAGTTACAGTAACCATCTCCACAAAAGCTAATGGTGCACCATGGAGTACAATCCCACTGACTTATTCCTCTGTCACATTCCTCACCGTGATCTGGGTACAATACTCCGTCGTGAAGAAGACCATCCCCGCAATATCCTGAGCAATCTGAATAGCAACCTGTTCCTGGTGGGTCGTCTCCATCACATATTTCACCTTCTGCTTGTTGACGAATACCATCTCCACAGTAAGTTAAACATCCTGGATGGCACATTGGGTCGCTGCCGGTATCGCACAGTTCTACTCCAACAAATACGTGCCCATCCCCACAGGTAGCCAGTTGACACGTACCTCCAACCCCGTCTGGACAGAGATCTCCGTTCATACCGTTACCGTCGTCGCATCCCTCAACCCCAGCTTGTACAAACCCGTCTCCGCAGGTGGCGTCGAGACAAGTACCTGCCGGTCCATCTGGGCAGGCGTCAGTTAGGACGTGGTTTCCGTCGTCGCACTCTTCCCCATCTTCCACGACGCCGTTTCCGCAAACAGCTCCTCCTCCGACGCATCCAGAAATATCCCATCCACAGGTGTCACTACAGGCCAGGGTTCCCTGCGCTTGGCCGATGGACAAGCAGGTTTGTCCTCTAAGGTCGGAACCATCGCACGTCTCGTAGCCCAAGCTCGCAATGTCCGACCCTTCTGCCGTGTCGTTTCCGCAGTACGAGCAGTCGGACACGTCGAAGGTGCAATCTACTGGAGAGCACTCAAGAGTTCCCTTGGTGTAACCACGGGTAACGCAACTATTACCAGCGAGAGTTGAGTTGTCACACTGCTCGTCAGTATCGATTACTCCGTCGCCGCACCATGCGAACCTACAATTAGTACGGCAAGCGTTGGGCAGCACGTCCGAGTTGGCGCTCCCTTCATCGCAGTCCTCGCCGGTATTTATAACTCCGTCTCCGCAGACTCCATCATTATTTTTATTTACGTTAACGTTACTGTTTTCGTTAAGGTCGTTTCCATTATCCATGCCACATGCACAAAGTAGAACACCAACTGCGATACTGAGTATATAATTTTTCAAAGCAACCTCCTTTTATATTGTCCGTCATACTAAATCTAGTAACGAATTTTGAATAGTCAAGAGGGGAGGGTGTTAAATATTAAAAAATGGAGGCTATCACCCAGTAGTTGCGCGTTGGGCTATGGGAAGGGTTACTACCAGGTTAAGTGGTGGCTGTGTGGGGAGGGCTACTTAACCTTGGTGACAGCCTCCATACTTATGTCATATTAACTACTTCTCTGTCTAGATACATTTTTGGAAGCATATCCTCTGGCTTCCACGATGCCTTTAACACCTCTATATCATCAACTTTTTGGTATTTTCCACATTTAGTATAGTCGTCGTCTTGTAGCGGTTCTGTTTGGAAAAATACTACTTGAGCAATTCTTCTTCCAACTACCAACGGTATTGTATGATACCTAGAGTTATTTTGAATCTCTAACGTCCATCTAGTGTGGTAATTTACATCTCCCATCCCCGCGCACCTAGAAGTCTCTAAAAAGTTTCTTCCTGTACTAGATCTAGCTTTCATCATCGTGGTCACGTCTCTTCCGTGACCTCCAATGTATTCAATAGTATGGGCCAGAATAGCTTCTCCAGGACGTATCCAGATTACTTTGTCTTTTGGAGAGACTCCATTAAGCGGCCATTCTTCTTTGAATAACAACTCTTGTTTCTTGGTAAGGGTTTCTTCTACGCAAACAGCCTTGCCTAAACTCCACAACCTATCCACATGATTTTTGTCATAAGGATTATAGATAACGCTACCGTCGTCTAGTACTGGAAGCTCTCTACTATTGCTACACGTAGTAGGAGATGTTTCTCTCCAGAAATACTCACCCAATGTTACGTCATAGCTGTTCGTTCCTAAATTTTCAGGTACGAAAGGATCAATAAGTATCCTTCCTTCTTCTCTAAGTCGGAGGATTGCGGGCCTGCTTAATAGTGAAAACTCAATCATTGATCTACTCTTCCGCTAGTTTGAACTTTCGTCCCTTTACTTCACTGTAGAAATCTTTTTCATCTATCACACTGGAAACAAGGAACTTTGTTCCGTCGCTGTCTATTTTACCTGTAGCAGTCTTTACCATAACCCACGCACCCTTTTCTCCCCAGATATACGAATCTTGATCATAGTGCACTGCTATATCTTTAACAAGATCAGGTTCCACATCCATAAGAAACACGCTTTTTTCTTTTATGCCGTATTTCCCTACAACCGGTATGTATTGAATAGCTTCTGACTTTAACCACTCTAGAAGCTCTCTTGTTCGCTTATTATTCTCTGCTACGTGCAGAGTTTCTAAAGCTGCGGACACTAGACCAAATGTACCATCTTTGAAATGCTTGTACACCCGACCTACAGACGAACTTTGTTTTACTCTACTTTTTGTGTCTTCCATTGCACAGTTCCTTTGTATACCGTTATATACTAACTAGCAATAGAATTTGCTGCGGAAGGGCTAATCCAAATACAGTCTTCTCTTTTTTGATTTTTTGTGACGTTGCCTGTACCTTTTAGATTTGTATATTTTGTTCTGGCAACTGAATAGCATACTTGACTAAAATCTATTTTTTCCCACCCAGCTTCTTCAAGTACACTATACATCTTGTTGCTATATCCGGATAGCACTGACATACCTTCTAACGATAGTAGCGCGGTTACAAGTTTCTTATGGGCATCGTCGTCCATCTCATGTAGATACCAACCATCTCTACGTGTGCCATGAGTATACGGAGGGTCTAAATAAAACAATGTAGTTGGGCTATCATACTCAGCAACCACAATTGACCAGTCTACATTGCGTATCTTAACGTCACAGATCCTAGCTCCTACGCTATCTAGTGCACGAATGGCCCCTATATTTGAGTTAACAGGTTGTGCCATTCCCTTTGAGCTTGTATTCGTAACAAGTCCCCAAGAGGTACGGTCTATCATTCCTCCAAATGACTGCCTAGAAGATACAAACAGCTTTCGTGCACGCTCTAATAGTGTATCTTGTTCATTTGGATCTCTATCCAGTACTCTTTCTTCCCTACTGTACGGGGTTAACCATAGAAGTTCTTTAAGCCTTTTGCGCATATTAGGATCTTTGATCACGGAAAAAACTGCTACAAGACCTTTATCTAAATCGTTATATACTTCTACACTGCTTTTTGGTTTGTATAGTAGAACACTGGCTCCTCCTCCAAAGGGTTCTACGTAGGTTTTATGGGGAGGTAGATACTGCACTATCTTTGAACGGAGATGCCCTTTACCTCCCATCAACTTTATCGGAGACCTAAGCTTCTTTGCATTCTTTTTAGCCATAGTACTATCTAAACGGTACTATCGCTTTTACGCTAGAGCCCAGCTTTTTGATAGCATCGTAGGCTGCATCTGACTCTTGGAACGCACGTTTACCATCTTCGAGAACCACTAGATTTTTTGGTCCTATTTGAAACACAGTGTCGTACGTACCTAGTTCTGATACACCAATTTCAGTTCCATTGCTATTTACAAAGAAATGGTTTTCTTTATTTACGAATACTCCTACAATGTTGCTGCTGCTTCTAGGCCTAACAGTTTTAGACGCTACATTTGGTCGGGTTACCTGTAGATCTCCTCGTTCTATAATCTCACCATCCTCAAATACGGAAACCAAGGTGTCTCCATCACGCATACCAACTAGCCAGCGAATATTGCTTCCAGCAGTATCTTTAAACAGCGGGAACTTATTCCTTCTCTGCTTTGGAGGAAATGCTACATATTTACCGTTTTCTGTTATTGCAACTACTATGGAGTCTTCTTCTGATACCATCCCAATGACTGCCCCCATCTTATCTGAGAACTTATCTAGGAAGGAAAGTGATACCAACTGACCAACATTCTCTTCTGTTCCAACAACAAAGCTTCCCGGTGTGGCTACTAAGCTGACGTAGTTCCATGCGGCTTTGCTGCTAGTAGGCGGTTCAGTAAAGCTATCCAGTTTAGATTGTGCTGTAACCCCTACGTAGTATAGAGCGCTTTCTTCAATGTCTACCTCTTTACCACCGAATCGTAGCTTTGTACCACGCTTGTCTGCGTAAGCTCGCATTTCTTCTAGTCGTGCGATAACCACTTCATCAATATTCAAAAGCTTTTTGTTTATCTCTTCTTTATTACTATCTAGAACAGCTATAGCGTCTACTAGTTTACTTCTGTTTGCTTTTTTAAGAAGAGTACGAAGTTGCGTATTAAGAATAATTTCAGCTTGCCCTACAGTCAACTTTGGTATTTTGTCTACCAATAGGGCTACAGCATCCTCTGCTGATTCCGCTGAAGTAAGTACCTCTTTTACCACGTCGATGTTGTCTATAGCTTTTAGTTTCGCGTCTTCACTATCCCGTTTTTCACCATTCTCCGCTAGCTCATTCTTGAGCACCATCTGTTCTACGCGTCTGCGGAATGAGACAAACACCTCTAGCATACGTTTTAGGGTGTACAACTTTGGAATCTTGTT